>Ga0233427_10002867_pt1 | contig 15629 bp, 9 predicted proteins | sample SI_118_April2016_5_FD_179885 | JGI IMG/M metagenome (GOLD analysis project Ga0233427, IMG submission 179885) | Seawater microbial communities from Saanich Inlet, British Columbia, Canada - SI_118_April2016_100_MG | ecosystem: Environmental > Aquatic > Marine > Inlet | place: Canada: British...
GCTTCACTTGCACTAAGATCTTTTGAGAACTCCATACAGAATTGAATTATTTATTGTATAAGAAGATGATTATCTAGAGAAACTTGATTATGTTATCAGATTGAGTTTTTAGTACGTACATAGAATTGAGTATATTATCATGGTGTCTCCTGAAAATACTGATTGGACATTTAGAGAAATTAGTACCAGTCAAAATACTCATGGACTACACCAGTATCCTGCCAGAATGCATCCAGAAATTGCAACAAGAATCATAGAAAAGTATGCTACAGGCTCAAAAACAGTGATTTTAGACCCGTTTATGGGCTCAGGTGGAGTTCTTGTTGAGGCAATGCTTCATGGGAATAATTCTATTGGAATTGACTTGAATCCTTTTGCTGTGTTATTATCTAAAGTAAAGACCACTCCTCTAGATCCAAAAAAACTTCAAAGTATATTTTCAGAGATTATGGAATCTGCAAAAATTGATGCTAAAAACAATGTTGAATATGATAATGCTCCAGAGAAACTAAAAGACAATATGGATTTTTGGTACCCTTCTGATCCTATTTTGAAACTTCCTATCCTCAAAAATCATGTTAATCAAATCAAAAATAAAGACATTAGAAACTTTTTCTCAATCTGTTTTTCATTAACCACTAGAAGAACTAGTTTTCAGAAAAACAGTATCTACAAAATTTATCGAATGAAACCTGAAAAAAGAGATGAGTTTAATCCTGATACCTTCAAAAAGTTTACAGAAATTTGTAGTAAAAATATTGAAAATATGGGTAACTTTTATGCAAAAACAAAACCGCTTAACTCTAAAGCATTTACAATATTAGGTGATTCAAGAAACGTCAAAGAACAATTTGACAAAGTTAGAGATGATATTTTTGATAAAGGCAAAGCACATCTTGTAGTTACTTCTCCTCCTTATGGTGATCATGGAACTACTGTTGCATATGGTCAATTCTCAAAACATCCAGGTTTATGGCTTGATTTGAAAGATAAAGATGAATTGTTATCTGTTGATTCTAACGGATTAGGTGGAAAGAAAATTAAAGATTCTTCTGAACTTGAATCTCCATTATTAGATAAGGTTCTCAAGAAAATTAAAAAGAAAGATGCTGAAGCAACAAAGAAAACCAATTTATCTGATAGAGCAGGTGATGTCTATGCATTCTTTTATGATTTGGATAAATGTCTAGAACAATTATCACTTAACCTCAAGAAGGGGAAAAGCAATCTCTGTTTTGTTGTGGCAAATAGAACTGTCAGGCGTGAAACTATACCTATGGATGAGATTTTAATTGAGATGGCCAAAAAATGGGACATCAAACAAGATGGTGATATTATTTACAGAACCATTGCAAATAAGGCAATGTCCATGAAAAATGCCCCTGAGAATATCTCAAATTATTCTGGTAGTACAATGAATCAAGAAAGTATCGTTCTTCTAAAATACTAAATCTAATTCAGTTACACCCAAATTTTTAATTCTTAGTTTAAGTTAGAAAATTCATGGAAAATGAAATGATATTGATTCTCGTATGGGCCATAATTATGACTGCTACTTTGATAATACTGGTTATAATTTTACTAAATTTAAAGAAAAAACATGATCATGATATTTTTGATAAAGAAAATGAAATTCAGGAAATTAATTTAGCAATTGAAAAGGAACGAATAGAACAACAAGAAAAATTTAGAACTACCATCATTAAGGAAAGATCAAATGCCAATGAATCTTCAAGGCATACTTTGAAAGGGAAAATCGGTGAACAGATGTCTCCTCTTTTCCCTGAGTTTTATTCAAAATATCAACCATCTGATGCCAGATTTTTGGGAAGTCCTATTGATTATATTATTTTTAAACACATGTCAGAATATGATAGTAAAACGAAAGCTGTAGATGTCCCTATTGATGTGGTATTGGTGGAGGTCAAAAGTGCAAAGAAAACAGGGTTGACTGAAAAAGAAAAAGCAGTTAGAATTGCAGTAGAAGAAGGAAGAGTTTCATTTGATGTAGTTAGACAAAATCTAGAACCAGAAAAAAAACTAACACAAGAAGAACGACATGAAAAAAAGGAATTGCAAAAAATAGAAGCCAAGAAAGACCATCCTACAGCCTATGAACCGTGGACTGTATCTGATGATGAATTTTTAAAAAATTATTGGAATGATGAATCCAATAAACAAAGTAGTGATGAAAAAATACAAGCATTATGTGAAAAACTTGATAGAAGTAAAGGTGGAATCAAATCAAGATTAAAGAAAACAGGATTGGTTTGAATTACATCCACAAATTATAATTTACGTTTTTTAGGAACAGTTCCATGAATATCATTATGACATGCTCTACAATAAATCACAATATTCCTCCAATTATCATTAGATGATTTTCCATCCTTATGATGAAGATCAAGTTGAATTTGACGTGCACTCTTACCGCATTTTTTACAAACTGGTTTCATATCTAAAAGTCGCTTTAAGAGATCAGTTTGATTGAATCTTTTTCTTTTTGCCATATTCTGTATTGTTGTTCATATAGTTAAATTCCTCTATAGAGTAAACACTCTATGCGAACTTATGATGAATTACTTGCTAGTCTCAAAGAATTGAAAAAACAGGGTTTTGTTAAGACTCATCGTGCAGGAAATACTGGCATTGGTAAAACACTTGAAGACTGTTTGGATGTTGAAGAGAATAATTTTGCTGGACCTGATGGACTTACAACTGAGTTAAAGGCAGGACGAAAGAATGCTGCAAGCATGCTTACGTTATTTACAAAATCACCTCAACCTCCTAGAATTAACTCAACGCTATTACAAGAACTAGGATATCCTGAGAAAGAAGGTAGTACAAAGAAGGTTCTTCATACTACAATTAATGCAAATTCATACAATACTCTGAAGGGCGGAACTGGTTTAAAAATTACTGTAAAAAAAGATAGGATAGAAATTGATTCTCCAAAATTAAAAGAAAAAAAAGATCTTCCTACTCCTTATTGGGATAAAACTACATTACAAGAAAGATTTGAGAAAAAATACATTGAATTACTTTATGTAAAAGCAGATTCAAAAGGGTCTGGTAAAAATGAAGAATTCCATTTTAATGAAGCGTGGTTAATGAAAGGATTTGATTTTGAAAACTTTTTGAAATTACTTAAAGAAGGTACATTGCTTGTAGACATTCGTATTGGGCAATATCCTGATGGGAGACCTCATGATCATGGAACTGGATTTAGAATAATGCCTGATAGATTGGATCAGTGTTTTTCAGACAGAAAAAAAGTTCTATAGACTATCTTTCGAAAATATTAATTACTTTAAACAGTTAGAAATTTTATGAGTTGTGGATGTCCAGAAGATCCAGATATGCTTCGGGGTACAATTTGTCATTGTGAAACATGTGATGATACAGTAATTTCAGAAGAGAAAAAAAATATCCGGATCTGTAAAAGATGTTATTGTGCTCGAAAACCATAGTCAACAAAAAATTCTGAAAAACAATATATTAATAAAAATTTATGAATATGTGATTATCATTTTCTAGAATTTAGCCTAAAGCTTTAGTAGTATCGGCATATTGTAATTGTACGTTGGGGATAGAAGAACAAGTTGAGATTCGTCAACGATTAATCGATGAAATAGAGGCTGACTTGATTGGTCCTCGTAAAGGAGCAACAAAAGAAGAGAGGGCAGTTGAGGTTTTGCCCGGGAATAGAAACCCTAAGAATGAATATGTTGCAGGCGTGTTATTTCCAGGAAATTGGGAAGTTTCTGATGAGGATAAAGAACAAGAATCTGGTGGGGATACTGATGATGAGGATAATACTGATTCAAATGTTATGAGTGATAAACTCTTCAAACCATCCTCATTTGGTTTGACCTGTAGATTGTCCCCAGAAACAAAAGAAATTACAGCTACTATTGAATACGGGATTTATTCTGCCCTAAAAAATAATGAAACAAAATTTACTACTTTTCATCGTACTCCTCAAACTGAATCTTTCCAAATTATTATGGAAAAAAATACAGATGAAGTTAAATTTAAAAACAATCCTAATTTTCAAATTAATTACACAGTCATTAAAGAAAATGATCAGATAATTTTAGATTTCTATGTGATGAATAATGCTGAAAAAAAAGAAATCAATTATTGGTTTGATTTTATGTTTCAACCAAAAATCTTTTTAGAATCTATGAATGATGAAAAATGTTTTATTCAGGATAGAACAGGGTTGACTCAAGAATATTTTCCTGCAAGTGATGCTCATTTAGAAATTTTATTTAAAGATAAAATATCTTTTGGGAAAGGTCATCTATGCTCTTTAACATGGGATAAAGAAAATATTGAAAATAGATGTATAAATAAAATTAACACCACGTTTATTCCTCAAGAAACAAGTGATTTCATTGATCATACTCCTCCTACTACAGAATTAGAATCTGTAATTGATATGACTGCTCTTGGAACTTGTACTGATAAAACTAAATTGCGAGGAATGCTTGAACCTCTAATTATTAAATATAAAAAATGGGCAGACGACATAAGTTCAGAAATTGATTCATCTGCAGGATATACTTCTGAAGAACTAGGCATAATTAAAACCCAAATAAAAAATACAGATCTTGTTTTAGAAAGAATGCGTCAAGGTATTGATCTTTTAGAATCTGATGAAAAAGCATTTGATTCATTCACATTTGCAAATATGACAATTGCGTGGCAGCAAGTACATGGTAAATGGGCTGCAAATAATGCAGAAAAAGGTGAAATTGAAGGATCTGATCCCCTTGAACCTATCTATGATGACGGCAAAAAACCAAAATGGAGATTATTTCAAATTGCGTTTATTTTGATGAATTTAGAATCTATTGTAAACCCTCAATCAAAATTCCGTGAAACAGTAGATTTGTTATGGTTTCCTACGGGCGGTGGTAAAACTGAAGCTTACCTTGGTTTAGTTGCTTTTATTTTATCATATCGTAGATTGAGAGGTGCAGATACAGATGGTGTGTTAACCAATGAATCTTTTGGTACATCTGTTATAATGAGATATACTCTCCGTTTATTGACAGTTCAACAATTTCAAAGAGCTGCAACGTTGATGTGTGCATGTGAAAAACTTCGTTTAGATAAAAAATTTACTTTCATGTGTCCTGATTGTAATGGTAAAACAGTATCTAGTAAAAATGAGCCATGCATAACTTGTAACGCAAAAGGTGTTGTTCGAAAATGGGGAAACGTACCATTTCAAGTTGGATTATGGGTTGGTGCAAGTGTAACTCCAAATAACAGAAAAGAAGCTAAATCTGTATTTTGGAAACTCAAACATTCTAGAGATCAGGATTTATCTACAATTACAGATAAGAATCCATACATTTTGATTAATTGTCCATGGTGTGGTACAAAATTAAAATACACTGATGGTAAAGTAGACGGAAAACCCGAACAGTGGCGGTTATGGTGTTCGCGCAATAGTTGCATATTTTCTAAGCATTTGGATGTAGATGAAGATCTTTCTTTACCTGTAGTTTTAGTTGATGAAGATATCTATTCTAGAGTTCCAGCATTAATTATTGCAACAGTTGATAAATTTGCACAAATTTCTTGGAATCCGAAAGTTAAGGCAGTTTTTGGTAAAGTTAACACTTTTTGTGATTTTCATGGATATTATGATAGATCCTTAGCAAAACATGCAGAATCACATACAATTGCAAAAGGGAAAAAACCTGAAGAGTATATTTCAAATAATATTGAATTATTGCCTCCTGATATGATAATCCAAGATGAATTACATTTAATCTCAGGGCCGTTGGGAACTTTATCTGGATTATATGAAACAGCAATAGAATTTCTTTGTACAAATAATGGCATAAAACCAAAAATCATAGCTTCTACAGCAACAACAAGAGCCGCAAGTGATCAAATTCAAAAATTATTTAATCGTGATGACACCATGATATTCCCCCCCCAAATTAAAACATTTGGTGAAACTTTTTTTTCAACTGTTGATACTACAAAAGCGGGGAAAACATATCTCGGTGTTTTAGCAACGGGTAAAAGTGGATTAACAGTATTAGCAAAAGTATCTGCAATTATTCTTAGAAGAATAAGACAATTTGAAGAAGATGAAGAATATACAAAAAAAGAACTTGATCCATATTTTACACTTGTAACTTACTTTAACTCTCAAAGAGAACTTGGCGGTGCTTCAATGAATTTCAAAGATTCAGTTCCAGATTTTATTAAACAAATACACAATAATTTTGATGATAGTCCTTTGTTACCTTCTTCTGTAACCTCTAGTACTGAAATTTCTATAGAAGAATCTGAAAAAGAAGAAGAACCTAAATCTAAAGAAGAAGAAGAAAAAATTACAAAATCCTTTGAAACAAAATGGAGTGATGCATTGCGACCATATCAATTTAAGGACTTGGTTACAGATGAATTAACATCCAGAAAAAAATCAGGAGAAATTCCAGAAACTTTAAGAAAACTAAGTGATAGTATAGTAAAAATCCCTGTCAATGAAAATAAATATTCTGATAACCAACCTGTTGATTTACTCATGGCAACCAACATGTTATCTGTAGGTGTCGATATTCCTCGACTTGGGGCAATGATAGTTAATGGTCAACCTAAAAATAATTCTGAATATATTCAAGCAACGGGCAGAATCGGGAGAAGTAGTCCAGGATTGATAGTAACTCTATATTCCTATACTAAACCTCGTGATCTTTCTTATTATGAAAATTTTAAAGACTACCATTCAAATTATTACAAAAATGTTGAAACTGTTGGTTTAACACCTTTTACACTTCGTGCAAGAAAAATTGGATTATTTGGTATTATCGTAGGCATGATTCGAATGGCCATAGGTGGTAATTATTCCTTATCTGAAAATGATGATGCAAAGAATTTTGATCAAAAAAATCCTGATCAAATTAAAATAATTAATAAAATAAAGGATGCAATTCAAACACGCGTTGATTCTATAGAACCAGAAGAATCAGCATCAACTGTCACAAATATTATAAATTTGTTAAATCAGTGGACCAAAGATATTGAAAGACATGGTGAAATTTTGTTGTACCGAGAGCCATTTCATCCAGATATGTCTCAAAAAAAATTGGAACAAAATATGTATTTATTAAAAAGTGATCCTACATCAAAAAGACAATTAATTTCAACTCCTACTTCATTAAGAAATGCTGAACAAGAACAAAATTTCTTTTATGTAGATTCCGATGAGGATGAAGATGATGAGTGAAGAATCTGAAGAAAAATATCGCCCTACACCAGGAAAAATTAGGCCTAATCAAATTATTACTACATTTGGTCCAGGTTCGCTTGTTCAAACAGAATATGACTCTGTTTTAGTTATGGGAATTGATTTTTGGAAAGCTAGATCAATGTATGTGAAAAAAAATCACATGTATTTGGAAAAAATTACAAAAAAAGATCATTTTAAAATGCCTAGACATGACAAATCTACTGGACAAACAATTGGATGCATATCATTTCCAAAATGGGGGGTTTGTAAAATTTGTAAATGGTTACAACCTCACAAACAATTTACAAATGATAAGGAAGGATTTCATTGTAAAAATCATCAAAAGTTTGGGGAATTACTTCCTGCAAGACTAGTTGTGGTGTGTAAACAAGGACATTTGGATGAATTTCCATGGATAAAATGGGCTCATAGTAATGAAAAAACTCCAGTTCCAGTATGTAAGAATCCTAAGCTTTTATGGATAGGTGGAACATATTCTAGTTCTCTTTCAAGTTATAAAATAAAATGTGATTCCTGTGGTGCAATTAATTCATTAGCCAATGCAACTGACAGAGATGAAGGTATAAAATTATACAATTCTGATGAGGATGATTTTTACACTCTTCCTTGTAGTGGACAACTTCCATGGTTAAAACAGGAAGAAGACTGTAAAAAAATTAACAATGATGGTACTAAAGATAATACAAAAACCGAAACTGCGTTTGGAATTATTTCAAGAGCATCAAGTTTGTATTATTCAAAAGTAATCAGAGGGATTATTGTACCTGAATTGGCACATCCTATTGTAAAATATTTACAAACTGATGATTGTAAAATTAAAATTGCATCTTATAGAGAAGTGGATGAAAATATATCTGATTCAAAAATTGCAGAATTAATTTTAAAGTCAAACAAAGATTTTCAAATTAGACAATATACAAAAGAAAAAGTTCTTGATTTTAGAAATGCATTATTGAAACGAGAAAGTGGGTACAAGTTAGAAACTGAATTAGATTTAAAAAAAATTGAATATGCAGATTTGCAAAAAAATGAATCTGAGCATGATTTAGATGAAACTGAAATTGATGAAGAAATTGTAATCAAAGATGTACTTTTAGATGATTCACACAAAAATGTTTTTGAAATTATAAAACAACTTCCAATTCTTACTGCGTTAGAGGTATCGCGATATTTTACTAGATTGTCGCCCCCTGGAGAAATATCTCAAGTATCGGATAATAGAAAACATGAGATTTGTAAAGTACAAATTACTAATGGAAAAACAAAATATGGTCAACCTATCAAAACAAAAAATTGGTTGCCTTGTGTGGTCAAAAAGGGTGAAGGGATTTTTATGGTGTTTAACGAAGATTTTATAAAAAAATGTTTGAATGATAAAACAATTGAACGGTTAGATGCTATGATTGAAAATCATAAAGATTGGGAGGATGTGACTAAGTGGCCATCTAGCAATGAAGTTGATTCACAATTTATTCTACTGCATTCAATTTCACATCTGTTAATCAAAGAACTTTCATTAGCATCAGGATACAATGAAGCATCGATATCTGAGCGTATTTATTCCTCAGAAAATATGCGTGGATTGTTAATTTACACAACAAGTTCTGGAGATGGTAGTTTGGGCGGATTAGTTAAGCAAATCGATTTGATTCAAATAATAAATAATGCTCTTAAAAAGAAAAAAATTTGTTCACGTGATCCCATCTGTATTTCTGAAGATCCTAAAAGAATGAAAGAAAAAAATTTACAACTACATTTACGGCAAAATGGCTCTGCATGTTTTGGATGTATGATGTTACCTGAAACTAGTTGTGAAAATTTCAATAAAATGTTGGATAGAAAAATTTTGGTTGATGAGAACTTTGGTATGGTGCGCGAAATACATCATGATTAGTTTGAAACAAATACAATTCTTAGTTAATCAAACTCCTAAAGATAAATTACAAATAATAATAAATTATTTAAAAGAAAAAAATCCATCTGATTTTAACTCATTTATTATTCAAAATGATTGTAAACTTTCTTCAACACAAACAGATATTTTCAAAAAAATCTGTGATCAAACTAGTGATGGAAATCTTTTATCCATTACAATTGATTCTATCTCACAAATGAATGAGCAAACTAAAGATGAAGTTTCAAAACTTGTAATGTCTGGAAATTTTGTTCATGAAAATGTAGATTTTACTGATGAAACAATACATCAAATGATTGGTAGGGCAAAATCAAAAATTACAATTATTGGGTATTGGGTTTTTAAAATGGATGAATTATTTGAACGATTAGATGAATTATCTAAAAATGTAGAAATTGTTTTTATTTTAAATGATGAAGAAATTGAAACTCATTCTAAACAAATCGTTAAAGATTGGAACGGAAATATTAAACCTAAAATTTTTGAATTAAATAGAAAATTATTTACAAAAAAACAATTAAACAAATTACATTCTAAAGTAATCATTATCGATGATCAAGAGATATTGATCACATCTGCTAATTTGACATTTACTGCCATGAATGAAAATATTGAAACTGGTGTATGGAGTAAAGACAAAAAAATCATCAATGCATGTATTGGAATTTTTGATGGATTTATAGAAAAACAAATTTTTACACCTAAATTGGAGAAAAAATATTAGATCATGCCTCCATTTAGAATCAAAACCATACCCACTAACATAAAAATTAAAACCCGTATGATGGAGTTATTTGAAACAATTGATGAATTAAAAAAATTTTTTCATGAGATACTACCTGAAAATTCCTTACTGAAAACAATTTTAAAAATAGATACAATTCAAGATAAGGATGTTCTTTGTGACACAATTTTATCTTATTTGGGAGATAACTTTTTTGTTTATGTTGGAAAAATAAGGCCAGATAAAGAGAAACTTGAAAAAAATGCGGTTGTTCCAAATAAAATTGATTATTCTGCATATAGGAAAAAATTAAATTCTTCTGAAACATATTCTGATTCTCAACGTACTATTTGGGAAAGACTTGTGAGAAATTATGAAATTAAAAAAGGAATTGATCCTACCCATATTGTTCGTGAAAAGATTTTAGAACAATATTTGAAATTTTCTAAAGATGATGATAACAAACAACGTGATAAAATAATTACTAGATTTAATTTAAAAAAATCTACGGATGAACAAGTAACCACTATTCATGAATTGTCAACTCATTCAAAGTTTCTAGGATCCTGGAAAAAAGATCTTTGCAATGACTTTTTACTCTTTCCAACTAGCATTATTGAATCTCCTCCGAGTGAACCAAAATTAAGAGATACTGAAACTTTACGAAAAAACTACCTCCTACCTAGATTATATGATTTTCAAGTTGAATCTTTATTACAAATTCATAACATGCTTAATAATGAAAAAGATTCTGCTGAACGAGAACAGCGAATATTATTGAACTTACCAACGGGTGCTGGAAAAACTCGCCTTACTGTGCAAGCTATTATCGAATGGCTTAATGATCGTGAACGGGGCTTATGTGAAAATGCCCATGGCCAACAAAAACAGAAGAATGGAAAAAACTATGATGGAATAATTTTTTGGTTTGCATCTACAAATGAACTATGTACTCAAGCTTCTGAATCGTTTAAAGAAGTGTTTTCCCATATTGGTACAGCTTCACAAATTAATTTGACAAATTGGTTTGGCGATAATAGAGGCGATCTAAAAAATATTTGTGAACAAAATCCTGGAACACATATCGTCATAACAAACACACACCATACAACAGATAAATTAAAAGAATATAATGACAGTTCTGAAGTTGATCGTTATTTAAAATATCTTGAAAATTCGCATGTCAAAGAAATTCGTGAAAAAACTATTGCAATAGTAATTGATGAAGCCCATGAAGCTGGAAGAAAAGGATATCAAAATTTTCTCGGTGCAATGGGATTTGATTTTTATAAAACAAAAAGAGGATTGGATAAAAAAATTTACAACACTCAAAATATTGTTTTAATCGGATTAACTGCTACTCCGTACAAAGGTTCTGGGTATGATTTTGATGAATTACCATCGGAAGATCATGAATCCTTTGGTAAAACACTTGATTATATGAAATCTCTAGATATACCGACACAAAAAATCCACCAAACATTTGCAGGAATATACATCCCACTTCCCGATAAATCTAATTTAGATTCCCCTCCAATTGCAGTTATTGACATACCACGTACTGCACGTGAAAAAGATAAAATAAAAATTGATGGGAGTTTTTCATTTGATCATTATTCAAAACTTAGATTTTTCTGGAAAATATATTCGTGGGAGAGGGGAATGATATATGAAACACCTATCGAAAAAGAAACTGATCAATCTGATTTCTACTTTTCATTTAGAGATGAACAAAAATATACTGTAGAGTTAACTGTAATTAATGCAAATAATGTACAAAGCATTGTTCATAAAAAAATTACAATCCATCCTAAAGATAATTCTTTCACTAACAGAAAAAAATCTTTGTCAAGTACAAAAGAATTCTATGAGGTTTTAACTAATGATAAAAACATTTTATGCAAAATTGTTCATGGCGTCATTAAAGGCCCAACAACAAATATGTCTAGTGCTGAAGAAAGAAAATGGAAACTTGATTCAGGTGAATCTGATGATGGTGTCATTTCTAACGATGTTGCATACAACACACAACTTTGTGATATTGTTGACAAATGTCGTAAATTATACAAAAAAGATCGTATCTTAATTTTTGCCAATGGTGTAAAACATTCACAAGAATTAATGTTAATTTTAAAAACAGTGTATGGCCATAAAGATGTTGAATCTATTGATGGTAATACAAAGTCAGGCGTAAGACGTAAAATAGTTAATAAATTCAAGAAAGGGGACATCCACATATTATGTAATTTTGCAGTTTTAACAACTGGATTCGATGTTCCTGAAATTGATGTTGTTGTAATTGCTCGAGATGTTGCAAGTAATTCATTATATACACAAATGATTGGTCGTGGTCAGAGAGGTGAAAAAGCAGGTGGAACTTCAGATGTTTGGTTAATCACCTCTAAATTCCCACGTCAAAATACTCCATCTAATGTCCCAAAATTAGGATGGGAAGCTTTAGCTGAAAATTGGGAAAAATTCCCATCTGAAATAAGGGATGATTTAGGTTTGATAGATTACACACCTGAAATTCATTCTAATAATGCTATTCAAACACAAAAATTGAAAAACAATGATTTTGTAATAAATTTTGAACCCGTTTTAGATTTAAAATTAAAATGTGAATCTTGTGGAATAATCACTCAAGGATTTAAAAATTGTTTAGATGATTATAATTACAAGTCAGATTCTTGGGATACATCTAAAATACAAGAAAGTGTATTGAGTATGTTAAAACGAGAAACATTTAGAAAAACTTGTAAACTATGTAGTGTTGCGATTACTGAAAAATTTAGAAACTCAAAATGTAATTTTACAAAGTATCTTGCAAATCATCATCAACTAAATCCTCTTTTAATTTTAACAATGAAATGTATTTATGATTATCAGAAAGAAAATATTTTTGTCGTACCTTTTGAAACTTTGAAAAATGACATTAAAAATTATATGTTAGATGAACAAATTCCCAATAATTTTATTAGCCATACAAACATGGTCATACAGCAATTAGTAAATAAGAAATTAATAAAAATTAATCCTAACTACACTATAGGTTTTGTCACTAAAATTACTGATTTTGAAACACCAAAATTAATAATTGATATATTGAGAGAAGATAAAAATTTCAAAGTTAGATTAAATAATTTAATTAAAAATTACAAACAAAACCCAATAGATCATATTATAACTTCTAATGATGAATTAGAGGAAAAATATTATAACTCAAAAAAAGAACTCGGCCACATTCCTACAAAGCGTCAATTTTTAAATATATTATCTCTTGAGCCTGAATTAAAAATAAAATTTCAGCAATTATATGATGATGATTATTTACAATTTCTAAATAATAAACGAGAATTTATTAAAGATGATGAATTTTTAAGAGATTCTCTATATGATGAATATTTTGCAAAATGTATTATTGAGAAATCTAAAATTAGTCACGAACAATTAGATAAAACTGGAGATTATCGAATAGAAGATTATCTGGATATTTGGACTACTCTTGAAAAATTTGAAAAAAAGATCCATCCAATAATAGAATCAGTATTAAAAAATTATGATGACTATCATGCAAAACGTGATGATGAATTTAAAGAAATTGGTGACGACCTATCACAATTAAAGAAAAAAATTCCCTCGAATTATTATCATTTTGACACAATTTTCAAAAATTCGTCAGTCGATATTTTTAGATATATTATTCAACTTAAAATTTCCCATCTTCGATTTCTTAAAAATTATAATGGTGAATTTCCAGGTGTGTTTTTACAACTTGTGTCCGATTTCTTTAAATTAAAAAACTGGATTGGGGTTACTCCCACTATTGATGAATTTATAGAATTAACTGATCCTCAACCAACAAATGCTCATTTGATGAGGTTATTTGGAATTAAAAATAGTAATTCACATAGATATTCTCAATTTCTTAAACTGCTTTCGATTAATCATGTATCTGACAATAAATTGGAGCAAAAGGAGATACATCAACAAGTATTTTTAAACAAAATAAAGTTATTTACCAAAAATGAACAAACTAAACTAATTAATTCTACTTTTGATTATAATGATGAATTATCTGTTCAAATGAAAATGTATTTTCCAGATAAGAAAGAATTACAAAGATTACTTGCAATTACCTAGCATATCTTGACATGATGTCGAATATTTCATCATCCATATCTTCTATGTTGTCTTTATAATCACAAATTGCATCAATCAGGGTTTTAGCATCTACACCTAAAACATATCTAAATTTTTTTCCATGATTTGGGATTATCTCTTCAACTATTTTTTTTGCTACATCTTGTGGGTGTGTCCAATTTGTTTTAGTTTTAATCAAATTTATTACATTTTCCATTAGTTGAGTATCTGTTTTATAGTTTGAAGAATGTGATTGTTTTGTTCTTGATATATTATTAAAAAAATCTGTATGAACAATACCTGCCTCGATTAAAGTAACATTGACATTTCTTGTTAGCATTTCTCTACGTAATGATTCTGAAAATCCTTCAATTCCAAATTTTGATGTACAATATGATGTTGTAAATCCAAATCCAATTCTTCCTGCAACTGAACTCATATTTATTATTAAACCTGGATTTTCTCCATTTTGCATATGTGGGAGTGCTTGTTTTGTTAAATGAATAGGCCCCATCAAATCCGTATTGATTTGACTACGAATTTCATTAATTGTAGAATCCTCTAATGAACCCATGACCATATATCCTGCATTATTAAATAGAACATCTATTCTTTTTACTATTTTCATAATTTTTGCAATAAACAATTCAATTTCATCTGCATTGCTTACATCTAATTTCATAATCTCAATATTTTCTAAATTCTCATTTTTGATTCTTTTTTCTAATTTTTCTTTTTTGTTCAGATTTCTCATTGTAGCAAAAACCCTGTGACCTGCTTTTGCACATTCTATTACAGTTTCTAAACCAATTCCGCTAGAACAACCTGTAATCAATACAATTTTTTGTTTTGTTTCTTCACTCATATCTCGTATCGTACCCCTTCTTCCACAATAGTCATATTTTTTGCAACCTTGTTGTATGCATCTGGATGCTCTGTATGGACTGGAAATAACATCTTTGCATTAATTGTAGTTACCACATCTAAAAGATCTTGTCCCTTTGAATGCCCAGAGCAATGACTTTGAACTCGTTCCAAATCATAGTGATTTAGCCATGTATCTACTCGTTTTTTATCAAATACGCCCTCTTCATTATATGGCTCAGAGGATGAATGGATGTAAAGTGAGCCTGATTGTGGTTTGATATCAATTAGAGCACCAAAATTCCAAAACGAAAATGCACAAACCATCTTGTCTTGATTTTTTGCAATATCTGCTGCAGTTACAATATTTGGCTCATCGAAGAGTTCTTTTTGAGATTTCTTCCATGATGCTTTTTCAGGTTTATAAATTAGAATATCCTCATCATCAAAATTAGGAATTCCAAGTTGTGGATCTTTTGATAAATGTTTTAGATATGAAACGTTTGCAATATCTACTACAAACTTTCTATCATTTTCTTTTGCTATATTGTAAAAGGTCCTCATTCTATCCATATCTTTGAAATTAAAATCAGCAATTACTAAACTAGAATTATCTTTCACATGAGATGTACAATCAGTGTAAACTTTTTTCTCACTCTCATCACTTTGCAAATCAGTAATTCTTGTTCCTTCAGCAATTA
>Ga0233427_10002868_pt1 | contig 15628 bp, 16 predicted proteins | sample SI_118_April2016_5_FD_179885 | JGI IMG/M metagenome (GOLD analysis project Ga0233427, IMG submission 179885) | Seawater microbial communities from Saanich Inlet, British Columbia, Canada - SI_118_April2016_100_MG | ecosystem: Environmental > Aquatic > Marine > Inlet | place: Canada: British...
GCTGCCAGTCGCGCCACAAATACGGATCGCTTAACGTAACATCGAATCCGTTAATTCGGCTAGAACTCGAAGGTGAGTTATCAGCGGCATTAGAAATATCAGCCTCAGAATCAAGGCCGGAATCTGGCGTATCGCTGACAGGTGGTGCAAATACACTGCAACCGTATAAAAGGCAGGACAAAATCAGCGTGATAACAGGCTGTGAAAGCCCTTTTTTAACGATATCCACTCTTCAATAACAATGTAGATGTTTAATCTATCCCACCCCTAAAACTGCCCATTCACCCGAACCCCCAGTTCATGATCGGTCTGGTGTGCCTGATGCTCGGGGGCGGGAGCAAAAGGCGCGTCGTCAAGGAATCGTCGAAGTACGTTACATGTTATCCGGGCAACGTCATTTTGATATTCCTCGTGAGAGAGACTTCCAGACCAGGCAATGGAGCCGGTGGAGAAAACAGCACCGCCGCTGGGTGTTTCAAAAAATACCATCTCAGCACGAATTATTTCTGCCTCTGTGCCACCCAGTCCGGGTGCCGGATCATTCATATCTTCCGGTGTCGTCAGGTACAAATCAGTGTGGCGTTCTGAGGACGCGAGCACAAGTGCGTGTGGTGGCGTGCCTTGTGAGTGATCTGTGGCATCCAGTTCAAGGCCTGCGGCCCCGCCGCCCGAGAGGCCGTAGTCGCCGATCACCGACCTCTGCACTCCTTCAAAAACGAAAGCTGCACGAGGGTCACTGCTATGTTCACTGAGTATGTAGGGGGCAGAAAAATCAAACCCCTGGGATACCATACCTATTCCAGCCAGTTTGTTAGGAGCCCTGCCATTGCGTCGCCAGAGCCCCGAGTATTCCCCAGTGAAGCTGGTGTAAAACTCACCCGGCATGGGTGCAAATGCTCGAATACCATCCTCTGACTTGCGACACTCTATAACCCCGGGCAGTGTCGGATGAAAAGATATGCGCCAGTAAAATCCGTTACCCCCAATGTACATGAGTCGCCCGCAATCATCCAAATACTCCTGCAGGCTATCCAGCATCCCAACGGAATAATATTCGGGGTGCGTACCGGTGATCACTGCCTTGTAACCCTTCAGGACTCCCGGGCCTTCAGCTTCAAGCTCTTCATCGGTAATCACGTCAAACGGTTGACCAATCTGCTCAAGCCAATTTAGAACATGTGTGTCGGCATTGAACTGCCACACATTTGAACCGATACCACCCAGGTGACCAATGTGCTTGGGTTGCATATTGACAATGGGCCTCAGTCTCGAAGAATAGTAGACCCCACTACCATCATTGTGTGTATCGTAAAAAGAAAGACCGAGCTCTGGATGGGACTGCATAAACAAATCGATCGGTTTGAATTGTAACAGTCGACCCGAGACGATTTCTGTTTCGGGTATATCAATCCCTATTCGATTATTGGCGTACGCCATGTAACTAGCAGTTGGCAGAATAAATGCCAGCGGCGCAGTTTTCGTGCCCCGGGGTGGTCGAACGGCAAATGGAACATAGTATTCCCCGATCTCAGAATGGAGGTGAACAGCGTAAACACCGCTGGAAATGTTGTCAGGCAGTCTGAGTTCAAAATCCGTTTCCCAGGCACTGTCATAAAGATCATCTTCATGAAAATGGATTGCCCCATAGTGCTGCGGTTTTTTCTGCCAGCAGTATTCGTCACCATTCCAGTTATGGCCGGTAACACCGCGTGTCGGCAGATTGACCAAGACACCGTGTAGTTCATTGCCTGATATATCAGAAATTTTCTCTGTGGGAATTCCAATGGAAAAATTCCAGCAAGCCACCAGGTTTTCGTGTATCGCAGCGGCAGGATCCATCATTTCTTCGCGCGCAATGGCACGTGAAAATATTCTGGGCGCCTCTATACGGCCGTTAAAATACTCCCTCGCCAGTTGACCGGTTTCAGGTCGGGCAGCAATCATTATCGGCGTTTCGACCACAGCGGCCGTTATCGGACCCGCTATATTTCCTGTGGCCTCATGGGCATCGCCAACCTGTGGGTAGGATTTTAAGGGGCACTGCAAAACCGTGAGAGTACACGTGTCTGCATCATAACTCGCACTTAGCAGATACCATCTTTCAGAGATAATAGGAGTGCCAGTGGAGAGTTGAGCGTATTGAATTCTGTTTGCTGAAATTTCAAAAGCAACCGCACCCTCCGAGTCCAAGTAAAGCCTGAACCCTGTACCAGAATCCGGGTCTTCCCGGCTTAATATAGTTTGTGAGCCATGGCCTGGTAGGGTTGCCCAGACAAGGGCCTGCAAACCCAGTGACGTATGCGTATGGTAGGCTGGAGCATTATCAACCAGCGCATAGGACCCCATGTTGATGCGCTGAAACCGCCCATCGAAAGGGCCGCCAAGATCCAGTGGAATGACTTCCTCTCGATACCCAGGCCCAGCAGGGTTTATGTCGCCCTGTATGACGCGTATCAGATTCGCGTCATATTGCTTTACATCGTCGCAGCTGACCTTGACCTGGATACATTCACCAGGAGCAGCGCTGATCCGATCGGCATATGCAAGGATTCGCGTCATGTTCCAAGCACCTCTTCGAGATCCTGCCCAGTGCTCGCCTTCCAGCGTAGTTTAAAGATCTCCCACTCAGCCTGGGCAAGATCGGTGAATTCCCAGTCATCGAGAATCTCCACTGGCTGTCCGCGCTCAGCGGGCAGACGGCCGAGCCCCCAACATTTAAATGGCTCCTTAACGATCAGAACATACTTGCCGAACTTTGGGCCGCCGCGCAGTAAATTGTGTATTCGCTGTAATCCAGGTCCGGCTGAACCAAGAGGATTAGCCCGAAATTCGGCAGCATACCTCAGGTCGTCGTCTGTGATTCTGTATCTGGACATGGTTCAAACGCACTAAGCACCGATTACCTGTTCGATTGTCTTTTGCAGCTTGTCGAAGAGCTCGTCGATCTGGGTGTGGGTAATGATGAATGGTGGTGCCACGACGATTGACTGCCCGATGGGCCGACATATCAGTCCATTCTCCAGGGCCACGTTGGCAATCTGCTCTGCTATTGGCTGTTCAGGCGGAAACCATGTCTTGTTGGCTTTATCATCAACCAATTCGAGCGCTCCCATCAATCCGATTCCGCGAACTTCACCGATGTGCGGGTGAGATTCGAACCGCCGAAGTCGCTCCTGGAAATAAGGTGAAACATAACCAATATTGTCAAATGCCCCCTGGTTAAGGATGATATCAACGGCTTTCAACGCGATCGCACAACCGACGGGATGGCCTGCAGTGGTAAAGCCATGTGGAAACTCTCCAAATTCTTCTGCGGCGACATTAAGCTGCTCAACAATCGATTTGGACACCATGATTGCTCCCATCGGGAAGTATCCAGCTGTGACACATTTGGAAGCCACCAGGATATCGGGTTCGATGCTGTATGCCTGGCTACCCCACAGTTTCCCAGTTCGACCAAAGCCGCAAATGACTTCGTCTGCAACCAGGGGAATATCGTATCTCTTAAGGACTAGTTGTATGGCATCGAAGTAGCCCTCGGACGGAGGAATGACTCCGCCTGCACCCATGACGGGTTCGGCAAAAAAAGCGGCAATGGTATCGGGTCCCTCAGCCTCAATTTGGACTTCCAGGTTGCGGGCGCAACGGGCGGAAAACTCAAGTTCGCTCTCGCCGTCTTTTGCATATCGCCAATGGTGGGGGCAATCCGCAAACAGAAAACCTTCCAGGGGCAAGCCAAAGGCATCGATATAATCTTTACCTGTCATGCTCGCGGTAATTGCTGTGACACCGTGATAAGCATTGGTGCGGGACAGGATTTTTCGGCGCTGAGGTTTTCCCAGCCCACGATTGATCATCCACAGCATTTTCACAACAGTATCGTTGGCTTCTGATCCCGAATTGGTGAAAAACACCTTGTCCATTGGTACGGGAGCAATCTCAAGCAGTTTCTCCGATAGTGCGACTGCTGGTTCGCTGACACGCCCAAAGAATGCATGGTATGCCGGAAACTTTTTGTACTGGTCACAAGCGGCTTTGACCAGCTCAGGATGATCAAACCCAACCACCATATTCCAGAGCCCTGAGTTTCCCTCAAGGTAACGCTTTCCGTATGAGTCTTCGACATAGATACCCTGGCCCCGCGTCATGACGACAGGACCTTTTTCCTTAAGGGTGCCAAAATCAGAAAACCCATGGAGTACCGACTGTAGATCCCGGGCTTCCCAGGATTCAGCAGGATGAATTTGATTGGTTGTCATACGCGCCTTTTCTATGTGAAATATTTGGATAGTTGATCAGGATCAATTGCTCCACAGATGAATCCTGGCGGTTTTAATGTTGACATACTTTCGGCCGCCAACAGGGCATTGATGACGGCCTCTTCAATAGACTCTGTCGCCGCCATGTAAACCGGGTCAAGCAATTCATCGTTGATCATGTCGATGCTTAGCCGTGGACCTGCTACCTGGTGAAGTGGCCCACGATTTGCGGTACTGAATGCGAGGAAAATATCGCCAGAATTGTTTCCTCCGGGGGTGCCGCCCCGGCCGATACCAATCGCAGCCCGTTTCGCCAGGCGTCGCAACTGGTGAGGAGCCATAGGCAGGTTGGTGCCAAGAATAACGATGATTGAACCGTGCTCCTGGTCCATCAACCGGCCCTCTGGCATGTCTTTCCCCACCGGTTGACCCAGTACAGTCAACCAGGGGCGCAGTCCGTGATTTGCCTGCACCAGCGCCCCAATAACAAATTCCTCGCCATCGAGCTCAAGGCATCTCGAGGAAGTACCTGTACCGCCTTTGAACTCATAGCAGATCATTCCGGTACCGCCGCCAACGTTACCCTCGGCAATTGGCCCGGAAGCTGCCGAGTTCAGCGCCTGAAGCGCATCATCTTCGTTGATGTGCTGCCCATTAATGTCATTGAGAACGCCATCATAAGTTTCGGCCACAACCGGCATAGCCCAAAGGTGCTCCGACTGCCAGGCACTTGAATAATTCTGGATAATCCATTTCGTTGCCGCATGGTGGACTATTCCCACACTGTGCGTATTAGTAATGCAAATCGGGCCTACAAAGTATCCACCATCGCGTATCCAATGTGTGCCGGTCATCTCGCCGTTGCCATTGAGAGCATACATGCCAGCCCAGACAGGTTGTGGATCGGACTCACATCCCCGAGGCAGGATCGCGGTAACACCACTTCGCACCGGCCCCTTTCCCTGCACGAGGGGTTCATCGCCTTCAATCCTGGTGCGGTAACCAACTTCCACACCTGGAACGTCGGTTATTGCATTGAAGTTCCCCGTCCTGCCTGGAAACGGTATCCCCAGTTCACGTCCACGCACTTTGTTCATTGACTCTGCCCGTTCAGGATCGTTTGCGAAAGTAGAGACCTAAAGAAGCGATCACAAATGAGAAAACCAGCATCAGGGTTGCAATAGCATTGATTTCCGGTTTAATTCCTCTTCTTAGCATTCCATAGATAAATACAGGCAATGTTGTTGAATTCACGCCCGCAATAAAATAAGTGATCACCAGATCGTCCATTGAAATGATGAATGCCAACAACGCGCCACCAACAATTCCGGGCAGAATCTGTGGCAGAGTAACTCGCCTGAAAGTGGTCCAGGGAGTGGCACCCAGATCGGCAGAAGCCTGTTCCAGTGAATCATCCATTCCCGCCAGGCGAGCACTTACCACGACGAAGACGTAGGAAATGAGAAACGTACAGTGGCCGATAATGATCGACATCAATCCAAGTTTTATGCTGAAGTTAACGAAAAAGATCAGCAATGCAATGCCCAATACGATGTCGGGCATTACCATCGGCATGAAAAGCAATCCTTGATAAAAAAGCTTCAGGCGGAAGTGGTGTCGATACACAGCCAGGGCGGTGGCGACGCCGACAATGGTTGAAAATATCGTCGTACTGCCGGCTACAATCAAACTATTTTTTACAGCCGCGACCAGTTGATCGGTTGATTCGACATACAGGGTCTGTTCTGTGAACTGTGTGGAGTAGCCGAAGATCGACCGGTACCAGTCGAGCGTAAAATCTTTCCATACCATCATATTAATAGGATGACTGTTGAAGGAATACACGACAACAATGATGATCGGCGCATAAACAAAAAACAGGAACAGGAATCCGTGCAGGGGTAACAACTGCTTCCACCAAGGTCGTTTCATCGGGCGACCTTCGAACGACCGATTCGCCGCAGGTAGATGACGATCAGCGTGAACATCACCAGCATGATCATTACCGACAGCGCTGACCCAAACGGCCAATTGCGCGCTGACAGAAATTGTTGTTCAACAAGATTGCCGATCATCAGCACTTTTGCACCTCCCAGCAGATCTGGGACGATAAAATTTCCCAGGCTGGGAATAAACACAAGCACGGCTCCAGCAGCAATACCTGGAAGAGTTGCTGGCAGGATGACCCTGAAAAAAGTCTGGTAGGGTTTGGCGCCCAGATCGGAGGACGCCTCAATCAATGAGTGATCGAGCTTCTCTATACTGGCGTAAAGTGGCAGAAACATGAAAGGCAGCAATATGTACGCCATGCCAATCAGAACAGCAGTCTCTGTATAGATGATGTCGATTGGCTCAGAAATTAGTCCGAGCCCAAGAAGCGTAGCATTCAGAAACCCGCTCGGGCGCAGGATCAGCACCCAACAAAAAAGGCGTACCACCAGGCTGACAAAAAATGGCAGAGTTATAATAAATACAACGAAAGTTCGCCATCGATCAGATAGGCCACTGACCCAAATGGCAGCCGGATAGCAGATTAGTAGCGTGATGACGACATTGGTCAGCGCAACCCTTGCAGATCGAAGGAAGATTTCAACATAGACTGGGTCAAATTCTTCCCACTCCCCATCGGCCCAACCAAGAATTCGTCCATAATTCCAATGATAGAAGTTCCACTCGACACCACCATAGAGTCCCGGCTCCAAGAAGCTGAAAACAATCATCATTGCCATCGGACCCATGAAGAATACGCCGAGGAAAAGCGTTCCCGGTGTCAATAACGCAACGAGCCTTCGATTTTCCCTCTTAAGTTCCATCTGCGGCCTGCATGATTACGTGGGGATCGTTACATCGATAGGCTAGACGAATCTTCTCCCCAGGACTGACACGCTTGAACTCTTCGTTGCCGTCCCCCGCGGGTATCACAGAAATGGATAGTCCGTTAGCCAGTCGGCATACATACTTGTTTGTAGCGCCTTGAAAAAACGACTGTTCTAACACTGCCTCCAGGATACCCACAGGATCACCAGGATTCTCCTGGGCAATAGTCAGCTGCTCTGGTCGGATAATCAACGTCGCATTGTCCCCAACTTTTGGACCAACGCCAACCGGAAGCTCGAGGCCCTCTTCAGTGACCAGCACCGGATTTTCAGCCGTATTGCGGATCTTGCCGCTAAATAGCGCGCCATCACCGATAAACTCCGCGACAAAGCGCGAAGCGGGTTGGTGATAGAGGACTTCAGGAGAACCTATTTGCTCAATTCTGCCCTCATTCAGGACCACGACCTGGTCCGACATGGTCAGTGCCTCCTCCTGGTCATGGGTGACGAACAGGAAACAGATGCCCAGGTCATGTTGCAGGTCCTTGAGCTCAATCTGCATGGATTGACGCAAATTACGATCCAGCGCCGAAAGCGGCTCGTCAAGCAACAGGAGCTTTGGTTGATTGATGATCGCTCGTGCCAGGGCAACACGCTGCTGTTGTCCGCCGGACAACTGGTCCGGCTTTCGAAGGCCAAAGCCGCTCAGACTCACCCTGTCCAGTGCTTCTCCAACCCTCTGTTCACGCTCGCGTTTGGAAACACCTGCAACCTCTAGCCCGTAACCTACATTGCCCTGAACCGAAATATGCGGGAAAAGCGCATAGTTCTGGAACACGGTATTGACCGGTCGTCGAAAAGGAGGCACCCCTGTGACGAGTTCACCTGCAATGCTCACCTCGCCTGAGTCAAGGTCTTCGAAACCGCTGATAGCCCGGAGCAGGGTCGTCTTTCCACAGCCAGAAGGACCCAGCAGAGTCACAAACTGACTCTGCTGGATTTCCAGTGATATCCCGTCAAGCGCTGTAACTACGCCGCCTTCAGGTGCGGGAAATCGTTTAACAGCCTCCTTGACCTCGGCAATAGGCTCCGAGGTCTTCTCGATCACTGTGCTGTACGAACCTTCGTCCAAACACGATTGTATTTCTTCAAATCGTTGCCGAGATCTTCAAAGATCTGGAGCTTGGCAACCACTTCAGGTGACGGATTGGTGTTTGGATTGGATTTCAGGTTATCAGGCAACAGATCACGCGCCGGAATATTGGCAGTGCCGTTCACTTGCTGCAATGTATTGAGCGCGGCAATTTCGGGTTGCATATAAAACTCGAAAAAACTGATGGCGCTGTCCTTGTTGGGCGCGTCTTTGAGAACACAAATATCCTCCTGGTACATTGTTGCGCCTTCTTCGGGAATCATAAAGCCGAGTTTGTCTGGCTCTTCCAGAGTGTACAAAGTGGCGCCGACATACCAGTGAGCAGCCGCGATATCCCCAGCTTGTATAAGCGATACGACGTCATAGGTAAACGCAGAAATTTTATCCTTTCGTTCCAGCAACCACGCTTCAGCTTCCTTAAGCTCGCCACCGTCCCCGGTGTTCACCGAGTAACCGTTTTTAATCAGTGCCACACCAATAGTTTCCCTGAGGTCATCCAGCATGGTGATTTTTTTGCCGTTATCCGGAAGGGAAAAGAAATCATCCCAGGTCTTGATTTCTCCAGCTTCAGTCTTGTTATAGAAAACACCGACAGCACCCCATGCATAGGGCAGGCAATAGGAGCTTTCGGGATCAACCTTGGAACGCATATTGTCAGGGTCTATATTTTCAAAACCTTTCAGCGTATTGACTTTGGCATCATGCAACAAATCCAGTTTCTGCATGATGTCGCGCATGTGAACCGATGGGAACACAATGTCGTAACCAGCAGCGCCTGACTGAATTTTCGCTAGCATTTCCTCATTGGTTCCATAGGTGTCGAGAGACACTTTAATCCCGGTTTCTTCTGTAAAGCGTTTGAGTACTGCCGGGTTTATGTAGTCACCCCAGTTATAGATATTTAGTTGACCTTGGGCGTAGACAGGTTGTACAGAAGCGATCAGTCCAACTGTTAGAGCAGTTACAAGCTTTGTCACGGTCTTAAATCCACAAAGTGATTTAGTGTTCATTTCTACTATTCCTCCCTTTTATTAGTTGTTCGTAAGAGTTGACAGCAAAACCAGGCGACAGAATTCTGATATCTGGCCGTGTTGTTAAAATAATTTAAACTATATGCCCTACTCACGCAATGAAATTAAAATTACATATTTGCTAGTAATCTGCCATGAAAGACCGATTTTCCTTATCAACGCTCGTCAGCCTTCCAAAGTTTAAAGAAGAGCTCAAAAATGCATACCAGACCTGTCAAGACTGAATGTGTCATTGGCAACATCCAGTAAATGTGTCCACGCGTAGAACGCGTGCTTCAATGAGACTTGGGAATGGCTCCACCCTACTCCTTTGTTTCTTCACTCCCAACATCCCACTAACACCGTAAAGATTTCTGGTTAATTTTTGTTGGTGTCATCCATGACGTTCTTGTCGTCTCTGATTATTTGGTCGTGACACCTTTTACGAGTTTAGATACAACGCTTCCGTTCTTGTCATAGGTAATTCCAGTCCAAGCCGAACCCTCCTTATATTCTCCGACGTACTTATCTCCATCGGCCCATGTGTAAGCGCCTTGGCCATGTGTCTTGCCATCCTTGTACTCACCGACGTACTTATCTCCATCGGAAATTTTAAATGTGCCGTAGCCGTGATACTTGTTGTCCTTCCACTCACCAACGTATTCGTTTCCATTAGTAAAGGTGAAAGTACCAAAACAATTATGGAAAGCCCCTGATGATGGACACGGCGGAAGCTCGTTTGGAGATACGTAGGTGGTTGGCAATTCGCTAGGCTGTGTAGCGCAACCGATGATCAAAGAACTTATGATCAATGCAGTTAGTGATTTAATTAAATTCTCCTGACTTTAAAGAAGCGGTAGTTGCCAATTGTGTTCCCCATAAAATCAAAAACATCACTCAGAAGAAGGCTGGCGAAGAGGATCGCGAAGGCGAGGTGTTTGAGGGAATCCCCACCTAAATCATACGCCTACTTCTGAAGGGAGCCTAAGGCGTGTGGGTGAAGCCTGATCACTCCAAGTTTCTTGTTACCTGAGCCATTACTTCAGCGGCTCTGGCAATCTCTTTACTAACCTTCTGCAAGCGTTCCATCTCTTCTAGCGCACCGTTTACGCATTACACCGCCCGCGCGGGGTACTAAGAAACGCTTGTGCTGACTAGATGAGATATTCAATGTAAGACAGAGCGTGAGCCTCACGATCCCTAGTGACGATCAGGAATATCACGACGACCGCTACGACCGCAATTATCCATTGGATGATCTGGTCGCGTTTCATAATCGTCACCAAAAGCACAAAAAGCCAACATACATAGACACAACTACTGCCACTACACAGGAACCAAAAAGCAAAGCACCGTTAAGGATTTGCTCTGCCGCTGTGTCCTGGCTGAATGATTCCACAATACCTTGCTCTCTTCCTGAGTGAGTCTGAATGTTCATGGCGGATACCGTTGTAGCAAACACCCTCGGTTGATGACGGGGGGTGTCGTCGTGATCACGGAACACATTTGCTCGCCGGTTTTATCGGTATTCCCTTTGCATCCGAACCAGCCGCTGCCGACCCCTTTTTTGAAGTCAGCGGCAAAAGCTGGTGCGGCAAATAACGATATGATTGCGAACAGGAATCTGGCGCGAGTTTTCATAGCGTGCCCTCCTTTCAAAATCTCCATTGGCGTTTCAGTTAACGGGCAATCAACGTTCCGTAAGTCCCATCACTCCAGATCACCAGCCAGTCGATCTTTTTGTCTTTGTTGGCGTGTAATGCAACGATCTTGGCTTTCTTGTTATTACCACTGACTTTGGCAAATATTTTCTTGGTTAAACGTTTGAACTTGCCGTTACCCTTGTTCATCCAGATCTGTTTATGGGCATTTTTCATTGAGCCGTCGTAGTTGTGGGTGTAGTTACCCACTAAATCGGGCCGGTTATCGCCATTTAAGTCCACAACCTGTGGTGCACCAGAAAGTTTGTTGTAGTCGCTGTTTTTGTAACTCCCCCTTGCCGGCGAAGCATTGATAATCTGCCAGCGTTTGACCTTGCCATTACCGAGATTCTTCAGGATCACAATGGGATTGGTGCCGGAACAAAAATCTCCACATTCATGATAGAAAAGACCATCAAGATCACCATCGCCGTCCAAATCAGCGGCCTGCGTGTCGGCCGCCCAAACTGAGAACTTTCTGCCCTTCTGATCCGACCATTTTCCGGGACCGGGAATTGTCTGCACCTTTTTAAACGTACCCAGTTTGCCACCGGTGTTCTTGAAGACGAATATTTTGGCGGAAGCGGATGGATAAGGATCATTAAGGTCCGGACCAATGCCGTTCCCGTTGGCTGTAATAACTTCGGGTAGACCATCTTTATTGAGGTCAATCACGAGGGCTGAAAAAGCCCAGCCGTGTTTTGGGGACAGGACAGGTTCATCCGGAGCCATCTGATCCCAACAACTCCTTGTATGCGGAGGGGAAAGATATGATTTGCACGTAAATTTACCACGGCCATTGTTGTAATTAATTTGAGTGCGATTCATTGACCACACCAAATCAAGATCCCCGTCGTTGTCAATATCCGCCAGTGAGCCCGAGTGATAAGTGATTAACGGCATGTTTTTTCTTGGCCCAACTTTGAGTTTTCCGGTGGGTCTAAGCTGGATGATCGGAGTCCTGGCGGGGTAGGTCCCTGAGGTATTCCCTGAATTAAATAACAACCAATCTGCTCGACCATCACCAGTGACGTCAGCCAGCGTACTCTTGCCATTCTTTTTAGGGTCATAAGCAACTGATACATGTAATGATTCGCCGTTCCTCCAACTCAGGGGTTTTCCAGTGAAAGCCTGTTTGGTTTTTAAATTCAGTCTACCCGTGCGATCGTTCAAAAAAATCTCAGCGCGAGCGTAAGAGACTTTACATCCGTTTTTGTAGGTACATTTGGAGTTGCAAACCCCCGGTGGCTTGAGTGCACAGTTCGGACGGACATGCCCGCCGGTTCCATACCCCACATCGATATAGCCATCCCCATTGAAGTCGTGAAGTACGATCCCACGACTCGTATCTTCAAATGATTTGTATTTGACCTTTCCTTTGCCCTTTAAATAAACATAGGAAGAACTGGGTCCACCTGCCGCAAAAGGTGTTGTAGTACTGAAAAATGGAAGGTCAGTAGAGAACACCACTGGCAGAAGAATCGCACTGACAAATAGGCGTTTCATATGACCAATATACCTTAACTATGCAGGGTATTGTCTGTCCTGATCAGCGCTGTAGATAGTCAATATCCGCCAGTAACCGATCAAAAAAGGGGCGTGTGGGTGTGGGTGAGGGACGGTTCTCTAGCCGCCAATATGAGATTTACGCAAATTCAGGGTACGGACTTTAGAGATGCGAAGCTGTCTGGAAGATGGATGGGCGTCGATTGGGCAGACCATTCCACCATCTGCCCCAACGGAATCAACTGGGGAACTGCGGGTAACGACTGTCCGTTTTGACCGCTAAGGGTTATTAAGGACTAGGACGGGGCCTTGCCCTCTTCTTTGTCCACCAACCCTCTAGCCAACTCCTCCATCACCTTAGCCGCCGCCGCAATTTCCCCATTGGCCTCAGTCAGCCGCTCGTTTTCATCCAAGACCTGATTCACGCATTCGCCCTAGGTTACTTAATTCTTAAAATAATTTTTACGTCTTGCCAATCCAAACGCCTGACGGAAACGGTTTTCAGTCATTGGATTAGTTGCGTATTTTCCAATCTATAATGGCTTGTTCGTAAAGAACTTTCGAAGAGCACAGATTTTGATCATGAAAATTACGGTTTCATATTTTGCGCGGGCATTGGCTACGATCTCGTTATCTTTGATACCCATCGCTCAAATCTGGGGTTCAAGTAACACACCCCCGGCCCCCCTTGTAGAGAGCATCAAGCAAAATCTCGCTTCCTTCCAGATCCCAGGGGCCTCGATTGCGGTTATCGATGAAGGGAAGATCACTTGGGCTTCTGGATTTGGTTACGCAGATTTATCAGAAGGAAGAATAGTAACCAAAGACACTCTGTTTCAGGCAGCATCGATTACCAAGACATTAACCTCGCTTGCGGCTCTAAAGACGTTAGATCAGAAACAGATATCACTCGATGCAGCCATCAATGACTACCTGACCCGCTGGCAGGTCCCCTCAAACTCCTTCACTGAGGAGTCGCCTATCTCGTTCCGGATGTTGCTAAATCACACTGGGGGTATCAGCAATCCTTATCCTGATGGATGTTGCGGACCCGACTATCCGTTACCTTCTTTGATTCAGGTATTTCGTGGTGAACCACCCGCAACCAACCCTCCACTTGTCGTCACATACCCACCGGGATCCAAGTACCGATACTGTAATGGCTGTTACGCAATAATCCAGGGCGCACTTGAAGACATCTCGGACAAGGACTTTGAGGCTCTACTCAACGAATCAGTCCTGAGACCTGCAAAAATGGAGTCGAGCAAATTCGATAATGAGTTTTTCCTTGCCGATCAATCATCAATTGCGCTTCCTTATGGTTCGGACCATGTCGTGTACCCAAACGCACCTATGCGCAATCCAATTCTTTCAACGGGTTTGTTATGGACGACAGCGAGCGATCTGGCTCGATTTAACCTCCACTTAACCGAAGCGCTGAGCGGAGGTAATGATCTCATTGAGGAAGCCTTGGCAAGAGAATTAGTTGTCCCGAGTTCGACTGAGACACGTACCTTAGGTTTTTATATTGGCAATAAAAATGCCCAAACACTGGAAGATGGTGGCTACCTCTTTCATACCGGATCAAATATCGGGTACCTGACAATATCCATCATCAGCAAGGACGGGCAACATGGGACAGTAATTCTCATCAACGTTTCTCCCGAGTGGGATGCAAGGGAGTACCCTCAGTTTGCATTTATTACCGAGACCCTTGCCGTTATCAATAGATATTACGACTGGCCGTAGCCCTTCCCCACCAAAGATTTTCTAGACAACAGGACAACAACCATGACTGACCGTTACACCAAAGGTTTGTTGAGCGTTATTGCTGTCGCCTCAACACTCCTCCTCACCTCCTGTTCCGACCCTGATACGTCAGGCGGTGTGAGCGGTGATGACGCTAATGAGTTTTCGCATGGGTCTTGTGAGGGTCCGGGTAAGAATCCGCCTGATGGCTATTCAGGTTGTGGTTGGATTAGCGTCAATGAAAACAGTTACTACATCATGCCCGGTGCGGACCTGACTGGTGCGAACCTGAGGGGTGCAAACCTGACTGGTGCGAACCTGAGTTATTCGGGCCTGAGGGGTGCGAACCTGAGTGGTGCGGACCTGAGTGGTGCGTCTCTGACTTATGTGAACCCGAGGGGTGCGAACCTGAGTGGTGCAAACCTGACTGGTGCGAACCTGACTGGCATGGACCTGAGTAGAATCGGAGCAGACTCATCCACCATCTGCCCCAACGGAAAGAACTGGGGAACTCCGGGTAACAACTGCGGGTTTTGACTGAAGCATCCAGCCCTGCCTCAAGCTGATTCTTTATCCACCAACCCTCTTGCCAATTCCTCCATCACCTTTGCTGCCGCAATTTCTCCATTAGCGTGATTGAGTCGCTCATTCTCATCAAGAACTTGATTCACACATTCGCCCATAGAGGCTACAGCCTGCTCTAGAGACCGTATGTAACCACTCGCCAGTATCCGCAACTGGCGCAGCGACTCCGTAGAGTCTTTCCCTGAGTGCCAACTGTCGCCTAACGCTCAACTTCGTCAAGCAGGGTATTGGTCTTGTCTACTAGGGCGTCGCGATTGAATTCGATCTCTTTCAAATCACTCATCTCCACTCCCTAGAGTTCCTGTACATACTTCAGTAAATCACCCCGGGTGTAAAGCGGATCAGGTTCATCAGAATACTCAACCTTTTCATCGCTTCGCCTAATCATCTCGTCCTCATATTCCACTGGACTCAGGATACCGCCTGCCCTACCCCGCAGAACTTTTTGCTAGAGGTTAGCAATTCAAAAACAGGGTGGATTTTCGTTGGTACATCTTTTTCCTAATCTGTCCGCTCAACGTTAACTGACACAGATGACAGATGCCCTGTTTGGTCACCGTTTATCTCAAACTGAAAGTTAATGGATGCACTGCTACCAACAGGGAGGTAAGGCCCGTTATGTGCGACGAGGTCTACCTCATAGGTTTGTCCTGACCCGAGTGTCGCAGCAACTTGAGGAGTTTGTGCGCGGTCTGTCCAATGCAAAGGGAATTGCTCACCTTCGGCGCTCTCCAAGAAAGCCTTCCATGAAATAGGCCTTTTGATCTCTTCTCGGTTAGTGATAAGTAGTGTGACTGCAGCCCGTAGCGGTGACCCACCGTCTGCCCCAGGGTTGGACACAACCGGCTGC
>Ga0233427_10002869_pt1 | contig 15625 bp, 13 predicted proteins | sample SI_118_April2016_5_FD_179885 | JGI IMG/M metagenome (GOLD analysis project Ga0233427, IMG submission 179885) | Seawater microbial communities from Saanich Inlet, British Columbia, Canada - SI_118_April2016_100_MG | ecosystem: Environmental > Aquatic > Marine > Inlet | place: Canada: British...
TGCACACATCCCCTTGGCGTGGGTCATTGGTTACGATACCCGACCCCTGCTAACCATCGAAGAAAAAGGACTGTTTTTGGACGTCGCCGCCAAAGAAGAGTGGGTTCTGTTTTTCGAACACGATGCGCAAAATGCCTGTTGCACGGTTGAAATGACTGAAAAAGGCGTGCGTTTGAGAGAGAAAGCTCCTGAATTGGAAGCACTCATGGGGACCTAAGTGCTCCCTTGCGACGTGCAATCAAAGCCCGATTGATAGCGCGAACCAAACCGGGGCCAGCGTAAATCAACCCTGAATAAACTTGAACCAAGGTGGCTCCCGCGTCCAGTTTCTCCAAGGCGTCCTCTGCGCTGCAGATGCCTCCCACTCCAATGATGGGAAAGCTGCCGCCAGACTTCGTGTGAAGGTATCGGATGACTTCATTCGAACGTTCATGCAAAGGCCCTCCACTCAATCCGCCAGCACCCATCGCTTCCACCTCTTCTATCGGAGTTAAAAGTGAATCTCTCGCGACGGTCGTATTGGTGGCGATAATGCCTGAAATCCCCGTCTCTGCAACCAATGAAATGATGTCATCCAACTGGCTATCGGTCAAATCTGGCGCAATTTTAAGGAAAACAGGACGCTTGGGTTCTGCCGATTCATTGCGGAGCATCACTGCTTGCAAAAGCAATTTCAACGGTTCCTTATCCTGCAATTCACGCAGACCCGGTGTGTTGGGCGAACTGACATTGACTACAAAATAATCCACATGTGGGTGCAATGCATCAAAACATGCGATATAGTCTTGCGTGGCATTTTCGTTCGGGGTGGTTTTGTTTTTTCCAATATTCCCTCCCACAACCAAGTCCCTGGGGCGACATTTTAGCCTTTCCACGGCAGCATTTACCCCCCCATTATTGAATCCCATACGATTGATGATACCTCGATCCGCAGGCAGCCGAAACAAACGAGGTTGGGGGTTGCCCGGTTGACCAATGGGGGTCAACGTGCCAACTTCCACAAATCCAAAACCCAACGTTTGCATCTCAATCAACCATCGGGCGTCCTTATCAAAGCCCGCCGCTAACCCCACCGGGTTGGGGAATTTCAATCCCGCGACCTCCACTTCCAAGGAAGGGTCCCCCACACCATAGGCCCAAGTCAACAACCTGCTTGCCAATGGAATACGACAACACAAAGCCCATAATTTCATGGTTCGGTCATGGGCCCTTTCGGGATCCATTTTAAAAAGAAGACGCTTCAACCGATGATACATGGAGGCAAAAGTAAGCCTGTAAATGGGGAATTCTTGTGGAAAACACTGTGGATAGCGGACAATGGAATTCCCCCTTTCACGTGAAAGGGGCCGTTAGTTTTGATATCCAACGATGAAGAACCTGGGTCTATTTAGTTGGCTATCGAAGCGCAAACTTTCTGAAGAACAGGTGGCTTGCGTCTTCGTGAACACCACGTTCGAATCCGTTGAACAGGGCTGGCCCGAAATCGCGGCCTTCTTAAATGAGGCTCCCGGGTTTGTTCAACGCCCCAATTTAGACCCCGAAGATTATGGACGATTTTTGATGATCAATGTTGCAGCGAACATCCAATTGATTCCTCAGCATTTTGACAGCGGCGTAGATCGTCAAATTATCCAGCGCATTTTCAGCAAATTTGCCCGTGCGTTGGACATTACTCCCGAGGATTTCGCTAGCAAAGTGAAGCACTACCGTTCATTTATGAAGCAAGTCAATAAGCCTTCAAAAAATGCGGTAACAGCCATGACTCGCGCGGTATTCTATAAATATCACCTCAACCAGTTTCAAGCCCCGTTCTTCCGGGACATGAATTCACCCAATCCCACTATTCAGCGGGAGCTCAAGGAGCTTATGGAGCATTTCCTTTGGGATTGGCCTGCATTCAACGAAACCTATCGGGTTGTTTCCGTGAAGGAATAAGCGCCGTTACATCAAACGGTCCAAATCTCTCGATTGATCTTTTTCCTTCAACGATTCTCGTTTGTCATGCAATTTCTTTCCCTTGGCCAAACTGATGGTAAGTTTGGCATATCCGCTCTTGCCGATATAAAGCAGAATTGGCACAACTGTCACCCCTGAGTCTTTCAGCTTCTTTTCCAACTTTTTGAGTTCCGTTTTCTGAAGCAGCAGCTTTCGGGGACGCCGTGGCTCATGCCCCACATAGCCCGCATTCGAGTACTCAGCGATGTACATGTTGAAAATATAAAACTCCCCATCCATGAATCGGCAATAGCCTTCCATGATACTCGCCTTGCCTTGCCGGATAGACTTAATTTCGGACCCAATCAACTGGATCCCTGCGGTGAATTCATCCGTCAAGAAATACGTATACGAAGCCTTCTTGTTTTTAATCTCCACAGCCATAGGTCAAAAGTACAGCACCAAAGGCATTGGGACACCTACCTTTACCCTATGGACTTGGACGCGACAGAAAGAACAGCTATTCGAAGCTTGCCGAAAGTGGAATTGCATTGCCATTTAGAATTGGCTCTCCGACAACGTACGTTGAGAGAAATGGCAGAATCCCAAGGATTTGATATTCTGTCTGAGCAGGCATTTTCGGATGCCTTTTTGATTCAAAAACCGATGGGCGCATTGCCTGATGTCTTGCACAAATTCTTGAACACCCGGGATGTCATCAACTCGGAAGCTTGGATGGAACGCATCGCTTTCGAAGTTTGTGAGGACATGTACGTGCATTCCAACGTACGGATCCTGGAATTGCGGTATGCACCCAGTTTTTTACTCGACAAGCATCCTCATATGCGCGCAGACCGCTTGCAAGAGGCGATTCATCGTGGGGTAGCCAAGGCCGAAGCCACCTATCCGATTGCTGTGGGATTGATTTGCATTTTGCAACGAACCAAGAGCGTCGCTGAAAATGCTTCTTGGGTAGATTTCGCACTCGACCACCGAAACGGATTTGTCGCACTCGATTTAGCTGACAATGAAGTGGACTTTGACCCAGAGCCTTTCATCCCCCTTTTTCAGCGCGCAAAAAAAGGAGGGCTAGGCATTACCATTCATGCAGGGGAACCATTGATTCCAGGAATTTCCCAAAATATTCGCACCGCTGTTGAGGACATGGGCGCTGACCGAGTTGGACACGGCTTGCAGGCCATTCAGGACCCTGAAGTGGTGCGCATACTCATTGACCAAAAGATCCCCTTGGAAATGTGCATTACAAGCAATTGGCTCACAGGTGCAACTCCTTCCATGGCATTGCATCCTTTTAGGAAGCTCCTTGAATCCGGCGTGATCGTGACCATCAACACCGATGACCCCGGTATCATGTGCACTGACCTCCAGCGCGAACATGAACTCGTTGCAGAACACCAGTTCATCAATCAAGAACAATTGATCCAATGCAACCAGTGGAGCAAGGAATTCAGCTTCATTGATGAACGCAAAAAGAATGCTGTTTGGACCACTTCATGAATGCCCTGAAAAAAACGGTCACCCAATATTCAATAACCCAAGTTAAATTCGTAGCATGTCAGCTTCCATCATGATATCAAACCGCGGCGCGGTTCGGACCATCACCTTGAACCGACCCGACGTGTTCAACAGCTTCAACCGGGAAATGGGACAAGCCTTTCAACAAGCATTGGACCAAGCAGGCCAAGACCCCAATGTCCGTTGCGTGGTCATCACAGGTGAAGGAAGGGCTTTTTGTGCGGGCCAAGACCTCAAAGAAGTAACAGCACCTGATGCCCCTGACTTCCGGGTGATCGTAGAAGAGACCTACAACCAAAGCATTCGAAAGATCAGGGACATGGAGAAGCCTGTGATTTGCGCAATGAATGGGGTAGCAGCGGGAGCAGGAGCCAACATCGCTCTCGCTTGTGACTTAACTGTTGCACGAGAGTCATCTTCCCTCATTCAAGCCTTTTCGAAAATTGGATTGATTCCCGATAGTGGTGGAACTTGGTTTCTTCCACGTTTGGTCGGAATGCAACGAGCTGCTGCCTTGGCCTTTTTCGGAGATAAGGTCTCCGCAAAAGATGCTGAATTCTTAGGTCTCATCTACCGAGCCGTTGCAGATGAAGATTTTGATATGGTCATCAATGATCTCGGTGATCGCCTTTCTTCGTTGCCAACTAGGGGGTTAGGATTGACAAAAAAAGCATTCAATGCAGGGTGGGAGTCGAGTTTATCGGATCATTTGACCACTGAACGTGATTTGCAAATGGAAGCTTCCGAGACCGATGACTACAAAGAAGGGGTGAATGCCTTTTTGGAAAAACGAACACCTGAATTTACAGGAAAGTGATGGGACACCCGTGGATTGATATAAATGAAGAATTGCCAGACGACGATCAACGGATCCTCGCCTTTGTTCCTGGCAACAAGGTTTTTTTGCCGGGCATGGATTTATCCTTTGAAATCCGTGAGGTCATCGTATTGAGGTTCTGCAAAGATTTTTATGCCACGAATGCCGAAAAGCAAAAAAAATACGGATTGCATTTTTGGTCAGGCGAAGGCAACAGCAATCACTTTTTCTCTGATGTCACCCACTGGAAGCCCATGCCAAGTGGCCCTCAAGATTCTGAGACGACCGTTAGCTGAGCTAACTGAAACGTCTGAATCACAGACAACCCTGCCGTTTCTGAACGCAAACGTTGATTACCTAACGAAACGGCTTGGGCTCCATGCCGCAAAGCCGATTCAATTTCCTTGGGTGTAAAGTCTCCTTCTGGACCGATGGCAATCCAAGCATCATGCCCTGGGCTGATGGCATGGAACAACAAGGGTTTTACGGTTGGTTCGCAATGAGCTATAAAACCTCCTAGAGGCGCTTGTTTCAGCCACTCATCCCACGTACATGCCGGACGTAGATCGGTGAGCCACACCTGTTGACTTTGCTTCAAAGCGGAAACAAGGATTCGCTGCCAGCGATCGTGCTTTTCTTGCTTTCTCTCACTTCGATCGGTCCAAATTGGTTGAATCGTTCGAACCCCAAATTCCATGGCTTTTTCCAACAACCATTCAAATCGATCCGTGCTTTTCGTCGGGGCTATGACCAAAGTCAAGTTGGGAGATGCCGGTGGCGATGTCTGAATCAATGTGGTCTCCAACACGCACTGGCGCTTATCCAAAATTTCAATCTTCCCTTGGTACAATCGCCCAGCTCCATCTGTCAAGGCAACCACATCTCCTGCATTGGCCCGGAGCACCCGAACGACATGCTTGGACTCATTCTCATCCAAGATATGAGTTGGCGACACCAATGGGGCATAAAAGAAACGCATGCAGCTAAAATAAGCCTTGAGCGCTTGAACCCTTATAAAATTTGACTCGGCGCACCTTCCATCATGGCTGAGGTGGAGGCATTTTCAAATTTGGAGAAGTTTTCGACAAATAAACCTGCCAATTTCTGAGCAGAAGCATGGAATGCCTCTGCATCGTCCCACGTATTCGACGGAATCAGCAATTCACTCGGAACTCCCGGACATGATGTAGGAGAGTGTAAGCCAAATACAGCATCTGTATGCATTTTAACCTCGTCCAATTCACCACGCATGGCCGCACCAATCATCGCTCGGGTATAGGATAAGCTCATACGAGACCCTACTCCGTAGCCACCCCCTGTCCAACCGGTGTTCACCAACCATATGCGTACACCTTGCTCTTCTAACCTATCGCCCAACATCTTGGCATACTCTGTAGGGGGTAAAGGCATGAAAGGCGCACCAAAACAAGCACTAAATGTTGCTTGAGGCTCTGTGACTCCAACTTCGGTACCGGCAACTTTAGCGGTGTATCCGGCGAGGAAATGATACATGGCCTGTTCTTTTTTCAAACGGCTAATAGGCGGCATCACCCCAAATGCATCGCATGTCAGAAAAAACACATCCTTTGGATGACCGGCATACCCCTTTTCAACTGCACCAGGAATGTGCGTAATCGGATAGGATACTCGGGTGTTTTCTGTAATGCTCCCATCAGAATAGTTGGGCGTCACTCCATCCCTATGGAATTGTACATTCTCCAGCATTGCACCGAATCGAATGGCTTCGAAAATTTGTGGCTCGCGCTTCGCATCTAGATCAATGGTTTTCGCATAACAACCACCCTCCATATTGAAGACACCATCCTCCCCCCAACCGTGTTCGTCATCTCCAATGAGGAAACGGTTCGGGTCACTGCTAAGAGTCGTTTTTCCCGTTCCTGATAGACCAAAGAAAACCGCAACATCCCCATGCGCATTCACATTGCTCGAACAATGCATTGGCAAGACTTTATGCACCGTGGGAAGAACAAAGTTCATGACAGAGAACATCCCCTTTTTAATCTCACCCGTATATGCAGATCCGGCAATCAAAATCATCTTCCGAGAAAAGTCAATGGCCGAAACGTTTGTATCTCTGGTACCATGCCGCTCAGGATTCGCAGAAAAAGAAGGTGCACAAATGATGTGCCAATCCGAATGAGGAATCAAAACCTCATCATCAGAAAGCCTCACGAACATATTGTACACAAATAAGTTAGCCCAAGCCTTTTCGGTTATCACCCGCACTTTTATTTGCGACGATTGATCTGCCCCAACAGCAGCATCTCTTACGAATACGCTTTTCCCCCCAAGGTGTCTTACCATGTCCTGATGAAGTTGACCAAATTGATCAGACTTCATCGGCTGATTGATGTTTCCCCAGTCAACACGATCCCCGGTGAGTGCATCATTTACGATGAACCGATCCTTTGGCGAACGCCCTGTAAATTTACCAGTGAGTACCGCTAAGGCACCTTTGTCGGTGAGGGTTCCCTCTCCACGGAGCAGGGTTTGCAATACTAAACTTGCAGGAGGGAGATTCCAGTGAGCTCGTGCCACAACCTCCAAGTTCACAGCCTCCAAAGAGACATCGAACGGTGTGTTTCCAACGTGTTTCATAAGAGAATTGGTCATTTCATTTCTCAATGCAAAGGTAAAATATATGCCACTTCGTTCGACACCGAAGAGCGATTTCGTGGGTCTGATGCATACTGCAAAGTTATCCTAATACCTCTTTTTTTTAACTTAAATCAGGCTCACATATTCACATGAAAGAGCGAACTTTCCCCCATGAAATGGCCACTTATTCTGTTTCTCTTGTTTCTTGCAACAGGAGCTTTTTTTCCAAAAGCTTCATCTCAAACAACTTGGGAATGGGAATTAAGCAGCGGCCCAATTGTGATTAGGGATGGCGAATCATTGCCACATCCCTTTGCAGGAGGATTGACCGCCCCTCAATGGTCGGCGATTGACATCGATGGAGATGGCGATGAAGATGCGTTTGCATTCGATCGGGATGGAAATCGTGTTTTGATTTTCGAACGTCTCAATGATCCAGCGTTAGGTTGGAAAGAACGTCCCGATTGGTCGGTGGGATGGCCCGAATTAAATCATTGGGTCCTTTTGCGAGATTTTGATTGCGACGGATTGCCCGATTTATTTACGGGATACCAAAACAGCATTCATGTTTGGAGAAATATGGGAGGACCTGGGGTTCCGGCTTTCGAACCATTTGCCGTGCCATTGATGGCCTCGTGGGATTTTGGAAATGGCGCACAGAGTCTACCGGTGGTTTGTCTGACCATCGACAAACCATCCATCTCCGACGTGGACAACGATGGTGATTTGGACATCATCACTTTTACAGAGACAAGCACAACATTGTATCGATTTTCTGGTCAACTGGCTTGTGGTTTGGACCTGACGTGCACCAACCGCTGCTATGGAATGTTCACGGAAGGGTCCGAGGATAATTCCCTGTTCATTGGCCCCGACCATGACTGCAGTTTCAACGTCGTTGATCCGCGATTCCACGAAGAAAGCTCTGAAGAATGGAATGCTCGGGACGGAATGCATGCTGGAGGGGCGATTACGGCCATCCAATTGGATGGTGAGAATTTTCATGATTTGCTCATTGCTGACGTCACCTATCCTACCTCCATGGCCCTTCTCTTAGAAGACGCAATGGACGGCCAGGACAGCACGGCTTGGGTGGATGAAGCGTTCCCATCTCTATTACCACATGCGGGAACGGCAGACTCTGTCAATCTACCACGATTTCCAGCCGCGTTTCCGTTTGACACGGATGCCGATGGTGATCTCGATTTAGTCTTTTCACCCAACACGACTTTGGAAACAGATGACGATGCTTCGGTCCATCATTGGAAGAACATCGGTTCATCGGAATCTCCACAATGGGCCTTCGACAGCAACCAATGGCTCCAGGACGGCATGTTGGATTTCGGACGAGGCGCTGCCCCTGTGTTCGCAGATTTTGACAACGACGGAGATTGGGATATCGCAATTTCCAATAAGGAGCGCTATGAAGGCGTTGGACAAACACCAACCGATTTGGCGCTGCTGCGCAACACAGGGTCGTCCGAAGTGCCCGAGTTTGACCTAATAACAACCCAAGCCATTGACTTCCAAACAAATGGTGTTGAAAGCGTTCACCCCACATTTGGAGATTTAGACAATGATGGAGACTTGGATTTGATTGTCGGAGATGAGTTAGGGCGTATTCACCAGTATGAAAACACGTCTGGGCCCGGTGAGTGGCCCACATGGGAAATGGAAACCCTGTCGGTGACAGACAACGAGGGAAACCCCATAGATGTTGGGCAATTCGCTACGCCGCAACTCTTGGACTTGAACCAAGATGGCTTCTTGGACATGCTCATCGGTGAAAAAAATGGCACCCTCACTCTTTACCTCGGGTGCAGCGATGAATGGGGCCTGACCTGGTGTTTGGTCACAACCGATGAGTCCGGAGAGAATTGGGCCGGAATTTCCGTCGACAATGCTCTGGGAATAAACGGATATAGCGTACCCGCATTGTATGCTGGACCCGATGGGTGGCATGTGTTTGTAGCCAACGAATTGGGGGCCGTTCAGTCGTTCGGAAACGTCGACCCGACCAATCCTTTCGCCGTACTTCCTAGCATCAATGCCTCACTCGGAAACTTCCACCCTGGGTTGAGAGGAGCCGCTGCCTTCGCCGACCTCAATGCCGACGGAATACCCGAATGGCTTATGGGTATTCAAAATGGTGGACTGCGATGGTTTCAAGGCACCTCAACGCATGTTTCAGAATTGGATGGCCCACCAATAGCCTGGTCCGTCCATCCAAATCCCGCCGCCGCAAACGCAGAGGTGACCTTGACCAGCAACCGATCATTCCGCCAATCGAAAACGGTTTTCCAGTGGATTACTCTTAACGGCAAATGTGTCGGCAATCCAACCTTAGCCGCTTCCTTGCCACAGAAGTTCATCACCCCGGAATCTCCTGGGATCTATGGACTCAAAATTTGGTCTGAAAGAAAAACGGGAACCTCCACATTGGAAGCTCCCGTTTTGATTCGATTTGTTGTCCTTGATCGATGAAGGCCAATCAGTCATTCATTCGATCTAGAACCTCAGCGACGGAACGAACGGCTTTTTCACTTTCCGCAAGCAAGGCTTTTTCTTCCGCATTGAGGTCCAACTCAATGATTTCTTCAATGCCACTCTTACCCAGTTTAACGGGCGCACCGATGTACAAGTTTTCGATGCCGTATTCGCCCGTTAACCAAACACATGCTGGGAAAATTCGTTTCTGATCACGAACAATGGCCTCAACCATTTGAGCGGCGGCGGCTCCGGGCGCATACCATGCTGATGTGCCTAAAAGGTTGACGATTTCACCTCCGCCTTTCTTCGTGCGCTCCACAATCGTTTCTAGTTTTCCTTCTTCAACCAACTCCGTTACAGGAATTCCTCCCACTGTTGTATACCGAGGCAGTGGAACCATGGTATCTCCATGCCCCCCCATCAAGACAGCTTGAATGTCCTTGGGTGAGCAGTCGATTTCTTCTGCGAGAAATGCGCGGTAGCGAGCGGTATCCAAAATACCGGCCATTCCCATGACCCGCTTCGAATCAATACCCGCAGCGAGATAAGCGCAATAGGTCATCACATCCAATGGATTGGAAACAACAATGATGATGGCTTCTGGACTGTGCTCTAAAATTTGGGTAGTGACGCTCTTGACGATACCCGAATTCGTCGCAATCAAGTCATCTCTGCTCATGCCCGGCTTTCGGGGCAGTCCGCTTGTGATGACGACCACATCCGAACCAGCCGTACGCCCATAGTCATTGGTGCAACCCACAGTACGCGTATCGTATAAATTGATGGGAGCGGTTTCCCAGATATCCAATGCTTTTCCTTCTGCAAAACCATCTTTGATATCCAACAATACCACTTCATTGGCTACTTCACGGGTGGCTAGCACATTGGCACATGTCGCTCCCACATTTCCAGCGCCTACAACAGTTACTTTCATAATCAACAGAAATTAGATGGATCTTTTCGAGTGCAAAACTACGGCAAGCCAAGCCTCCATTTCTTTCTTCTCATACATAAATCGCATTGACCCACGTTCCGTTGTTAGGACCGCACGTTTGAATTGCAAAATTCAAGCGATTCCGTTGCCTATTTTCGTACCCATGTTGCATTCTACTCTCATGCCGTCCAAACGCCTCTGCGGACTCCTATGGATTTTGTCCTTCATAGCCCTCCAGCCCGACATGATTCAGGCACAACCAACATTTACGAATCATCCCGAATTGCCCACTGGGGAGGCCGGGGTGGATTACAATGTGCTGAATAAACACGGACAAAAAGAAGGAGCTTGGATTCGGGTATGGCCCAATGGAACCCGCTACTACCAAGGCAGTTTTAAGGAGGCTATTCCTTTTGGCCTTTTTGTGTACTACTATGAATCTGGCGAAGTCATGTCAGAAATCATCAACACCGAAAATGGCCGAAAGTCCTTTGCCAAACTATTTCGGAAAAATGGCACATTGCAAGCAGAAGGACTGTACCTAAAAATGCAAATCCAAAACACGTCCGGTGAAGCGGAACGGGAAAAACATGGTGAATGGAAATACTTTGACGGAAATGGGCAATTGCGATTGATTGAGAATTACAAACTCGGCGAACTCGATGGAAAAACACAAACAATTACGGCAAAGGGGAAGGTGATTGAAAAAGGAGATTACATCTTGGGCAATCGGAATGGCACGTGGTCCACATGGGATGAAATCGGGGTCAATTTATCAGAAATCAATTACGAAAATGGCCTCTTTCATGGGGTCTGTCGGGTCAATTATCCCAACGGTGCTCCTCGCTCGATCGGGATGTACCGGGGAGGTGTTGAGGACGGCTATTGGAAGACGTTCATGGAGGATGGAACGCCCGAAAACACACGTCAATACGAAGAGGGTCAGCTGATTCAAGAAATCCATGAAAACGGAACAGTTTTGGAGTCATTCCCTGACGGAAAGCCGCGCAAAGAGTACACGGTGGTCAATCAAAAGAAGGAAGGTCCATTTCGAGAATGGCATGATAGCGGGGAATGGACTTTCGTCGAAGACCAAGATGAGATGACTGGAGACATCTTTGTGAGGCGCGTCTTGAAAGGTGAACAAATTCGAATGGAAGGAGAATACATCCATGGATTAATCGATGGAGAAGTCTTTCACTTTGACAAAAATGGTCGGATCCAAAAAGTTGAGCGTTACGAGGCTGGAAAACTCATTGAAACGGAAGACCGATGAATGGCCTTGAAGCTTTGAGCTTAGGCGTTTCATTGCTTTTTGCAAGCCTCGCAGTGGCCCAAACAGCTCCAGGTCGGTATTGGGTCCAGTTCGAAGGGAAAGAAATTCAACAATTGCCCGCCGGACATGCGACTCCTTTTGTCCTCAACGAGCCCGAAGCTTTCTTAAGCCACCGAGCAATCGCGAGGAGGCAAAGACAGGGCATTGCTATTCAAACGAATGACATGCCCATACCCCCCTCATACATCCACCAATTGGATGATATGCAGGAACTAGATGTCATCCTCAAAAGCAAATGGTTCAATGCCGTTACGGTGACCATACGAGACACCACCTTCGACATCCAAAGTTTGATGGATCTCCCTTTTGTTATTGGAATCAAGTCGGTTGAGCAAATCAGTCGAAAGCGTTGGAACGCTGAACCCATCGACGCCTTTCGTGCCATCCCAATCAACGAGCTAGCCGAACCTGAACATTACGGAAAAGGATGGGATCCGCTGACTCAACTAGGAGCTGATTGGCTCCACGGTCTGGGTTTCCGTGGGGAAGGAATGTGGATTGGCGTTTTGGATGCGGGGTTTGAAAATGTCGACAAGTTGCCCATTTTCGAGACAGCTCGTCAACAAGAAAGAATCCACGAGGGCATGGATGCAATGGCATCACAAGCGGGCTTGTATGCCCACCACCGTCATGGGACTTCAGTCCTTGGAACAATGGCCGGCTTTCTCCCAGACTCGTTGATAGGGACAGCTCCAGACGCCCATTATTGGCTCTACCGCACGGAAGATGCGTATAGTGAATTTGTGATCGAAGAGGATTATTGGGTAGCAGCAGCAGAGCATGCAGATAGCACAGGAGTGGACCTGATCAATACCTCGTTAGGCTATAGCCTCTTCGACGACTCGACCATGAACCACACAGCACAGGATTTGGATGGGCATACGGCCCGCATTTCCCAAGCCATGACTTGGGCAGCCGAAAAAGGAATTTTATGTGTTACAAGTGCTGGAAATAGCGGCAATTCAGAATGGCACTATATCACCGCCCCTGCTGATGCACATGGAATCCTCAGCGTGGGAGCCGTGAATGGTGCGGGCCAACATGCATCATTCAGCGGATGGGGGCCTTCAGCAGATGGCCGCATCAAGCCAGAGGTCATGGCCTTGGGCGTTCAAGCCGCGTATCCACATGCCGATTCCACCATTAAACAAGGAAACGGCACCAGCTTTTCTTCACCCATTCTATGTGGCGCGAGTGCTTGTTTATGGCAGGCTTTTCCCGAAAAATCTGCAGCGCAAATCCGAAATGCTATCATCGCATCTGCACATCTTTCAACCCAACCCAACGACAGCTTAGGACATGGAATTCCAGACATGCGAGGGGCATTTTCCTTGTTAGCGAACGCTGGAGCAGCCAACTGGAGTGCATTGGGGCCTGAAAATTCGGACCTATTGCTTTTCCCTAATCCATCCAAGTCGAGCATCATTCGTTGGCAATTTGAAGGTGAGGGAATACCCAATCGATGGATGTTGTGGAATGAACACGGTCAACTCGTGGATTCCGAATCCATCACTACATGGCAAACTGCCGATGGCAAACTACAAGGTTGGGCCGTGGCTCCTCGGCATCTCAAGTCAGGGACCTATGTATTCCAATTGCTGGAAAACGAAGCCTCATTGACCTCGGCACGTTGGATGCTTTTGAATCAATAACCGTACTTCTCTTTCCATTGCTCACGCAACTGGTTGCGTATTTGTTCTTCGCGAGGATTCGAACCGGGTTGATACAATGCCTCATCAGCCAATGACTCCGGCATAAAGTTTTGTCCGCTAAAGCCTTCCTCTGCATCATGGTCGTATGCATACCCTGAGCCATACCCCAGATCCTTCATCAAAGCCGTAGGAGCATTGCGCAAATGCATGGGAACTGGTAAATCCCCGGTCTGTCGAACAATTTGGGTTGCGCGACCGATGGCTGCATACGACGCATTGCTTTTTGCACTTGTCGCCAAATAGACCGTGCATTGCGAGAGGACAATTCGACCTTCTGGCATTCCAATTCTTTCGACCGCTTGAAATGTATTGGTCGCTATCACTAGAGCCGTCGGGTTGGCCATACCAATATCTTCAGAGGCCGAAATAATTAAGCGACGAGCAATAAACTTGGGATCCTCACCGCCTTCGAGCATCCGGGCGAGATAGTAAACCGCGGCATTGGGGTCGCTACCACGAATGCTCTTGATGAAGGCAGAAATCATATCGAAATGCCCCTCTCCCGTTTTGTCATAGGCGATGGGTTGAGTCTGGATGGTTTCCTGAACCAAGGCGTCTGTGATGGCCAATTTCTGTGCTGATGAACCATCAACAATCAACTCCAACACATTCAAAAGCCGGCGGCCATCACCACTGCTTGCTCGTAGCAACGCACTCCATTCAACGACCTCAACACTTCGTCCCTTAAACATGGAATCAATCGACATCGCACGACTTACCAATTGCTTCAACTGGTCCTCCGTAAAACTCTCTAATACATATATTTGACACCTGCTTCTTAAAGCCGGTATAACCTCAAATGAGGGATTCTCTGTGGTGGCTCCAATAAGGGTGACAAGTCCCTGCTCAACAGCTCCCAGCAAGCTGTCTTGTTGGGATTTTGAAAACCGATGAATCTCGTCAATAAACAGAATGGCACGTCCGGCAAACATCCCCGAACGTTTCACGCTTTGAATCACTTCTCTCACCTCCTTCACCCCGCTGTTGATCGCTGATAATTGATGAAAAGGACGATTCGATTGCTCTGCAAGGATGCGGGCCAAGGTGGTCTTACCGACACCCGGAGGACCCCACAAGATCATGGAAGGAAGAGCTCCTCCATCCAGCGCCCGGCGTAAAACCGTTCCCTTTCCGATCAAATGCCCTTGACCGAGGTAGTCATCTAAAGACTTAGGCCGCATGCGCTCGGCCAAAGGAGCATCATTCATTGATGGTGATTTTGGAATTGGCCGCAAAGCCCAATTGGGAGTCTACATCCACCTGCCCATGCAGTATCATATCAGCTGGTCGCTGGTGCTTCCATCGCTTGTGCGACCAAAGCCATTGTTCCGGTTGATCACGAATGTCCTTTTCCAGCAGCCGCAACGAACGTTCGAGAATCGCCCCTTCTGGCATGCTCCGTGGATCGTCCGTGATCAACTCATATTCCGTCCAATAAAACCCTCTTTTTTCCTTTTTTATATGCCCATAAAGCACCGGCAAATTGAACTCCCTTGCCCATTTTTCCAAGCCGTAATACCAAGCCGTTTCTTGCGACAAGAATGTATTCCACCACGCTTTCCCAGGATTTGCCGGACTTTGATCAAATCCCATGACAATCGCCTTGGGTGATTGACCCGCCATGTGTTCTTCCATCCATACTTGGGAGTCAACCGTCCGCACCATTTCTAGACCAAATCGCTGACGTGAGTTTCGCATCGCATCATCCATCACTGGATCTGATAATTTTTTGTAAATCGCCATGACATCATGGGGGATGTTTTGATGGGCTGTCAAGGCATACAACTCCCAATTATTGAAATGCCCTCCAGCAATTAGAACGCTTTTCCCCGCCTTGTGATACGCCTGAAAAAGCTCCGTTTTCTCGTGTCTCATTCGCCGCATAGCTTCACTTTCTGCAATAGAAAAGTGCTTGATAGACTCCATGGTAATATCCGCAAAGTGGCGATAATATCCCTTTTCCACTTGCAAAATCCATGATTGATCTTGATCGGGAAAACTATTCAACAAATTGCCCCGAATGACTTTTTTTCGGTATCCCAAAACCTGTCTTGCCACGAAGGCCAGCAAGTTGCTAATCAAGTATAGTAGACCGTAAGGGAGGCGACTAAGCCATTGCATCAGATGGAGCATTCTGCCAGATTTTAATCGGAAATCAATTCTGAAACTACGCGCAAGCCGTCATAAGCCAATTCAATTCCATGGGGCAATTCCTCTTGGACTTCTGCATGGCACCCCAACTGATG
>Ga0233427_10002870_pt1 | contig 15618 bp, 16 predicted proteins | sample SI_118_April2016_5_FD_179885 | JGI IMG/M metagenome (GOLD analysis project Ga0233427, IMG submission 179885) | Seawater microbial communities from Saanich Inlet, British Columbia, Canada - SI_118_April2016_100_MG | ecosystem: Environmental > Aquatic > Marine > Inlet | place: Canada: British...
TTTTTGTGCCAAACCATAGAAGCCATAGAATGATTGATTCCTTTATCCGGAATTCTGAAAGTAACTTTTTTGTTTTCATTGGATAATGCCTTCTGAATTAAAGTAATGTTAGAACAATTATTAAGACTTATATTCTCTATAAATTCTGATGATGTATGAGGAATAGCTTCAAAAGAGAAAACTTTACCTTTATCTCCAACTAATTTACTTAATGCTACTGAAACATAACCAATATTTGCTCCTACATCCAAAACAGTATCACCCTCAGAAATATTCTTTTTTAGTATTTTCTGAAAATCTGGCTCAATATTTCGGTATATAAGATGTAAATGAAATTCAGGAAAAACAGAAAGTTGAATACCTTTAAAAATACCTCTTCTCATCTTTAATCTCTTCTTTTCTTTTCCGTGATAAAGAAGAAGACATTTCTTTATTATTGAAGTAATCAAAATTATTTAGAGAACTCTGCTAGTCCCCTGTTTAACCAATCTTTGAAAAGGTCTACCGTACCATAATCTTGATAATTAGCATTTTCTACCAAGGTTTCTTCTTCATGATTTAAGAAAACATAATAAGGTTGAGAATTTGTGCCATAAGTATTGGCTTGAAGTACCATCCATTGATCTCCAATGGTTCTTACTTTTTTAGTTTTGCCAGCAAGAGTAGTTTCATATTGATCCTCTTTTGGAAGTTTCGTTTTCAAATCCACATAAAGTGAGATTAAAACAACATCATTTTTAAGGATATTTTTAATAACCGGATCCGACCAAACAGCTTGTTCCATCTCTCTACAATTTACACAAGCTTTACCAGTGAAATCAATTACAACTGGTTTACCAACTTTTTTAGCATAAGCTAATCCTTTATCATAATCATTAAAAGCCATTATCCCTTGAGGTCCTAAATGTTGTCCTTCTATATGTTCATCTGCACTACCACCTAATCTATTTCCTAGTCCATAAGGTGATTCACTATATTCTAAAGGTGGAGGAAAAGCAGCTATCAATTTTAGAGGTGCTCCCCACAAACCTGGAATCATATATACTGTTAATGTTCCTGTTAGAATAGCAGCCGATAATCTACTTACAGAAATATATTTTAACTCTGAATCGTGAGCAAACTTTAAAAAACCTAGTAAGTACATGGTAAGTAATCCAAAAATAACAATCCAAATAGCAAGAAATATTTCTCTTTCTAAGAGATGCGTATCCATAACTAAATCTGCGTTTGATAAAAATTTAAATGCAAGTGCTATTTCTAAAAATCCTAATGTTACTTTTACAGAATTTAACCACCCTCCTGATTGAGGCAATGAATTTAACCACCCTGGGAAAGCTGCAAATAATGCAAAAGGAAGAGCAATTGCTAAAGAAAATCCTAACATTCCTATAATTGGTCCCATAAATCCACCTGAAGCCGCTTCAACCAATAATGTACCTACAATTGGACCTGTACAAGAAAAGGAAACTAGAGCTAAAGTAAATGCCATGAAAAATATTCCGATCAATCCACCTTTATCTGATGCCTTGTCCGATTTATTTACCCAGGAACTAGGTAGAGTTATTTCGAATGCTCCAAGGAAAGAAGCTCCAAATACAATAAGTAAAACAAAAAATGCTATATTGAAATAAATATTTGTTGCTAATAAGTTCATAGAATCAGCTCCGAAAATAGCTGATACTCCTACTCCTAAAGCAACATAAATTACAATAATTGAAATTCCATAAATAATGGCGTTTGTAATTCCTTTAGCTTTTGTTTTGGACTGTTTTGTAAAGAAAGAAACAGTCATAGGAATCATTGGAAAAACACATGGAGTCAATAAAGCTGCAAATCCACTAAAGAAAGCAATAAAAAATAAACCCCACATTCCTTTACTTGAAGATTCATCTGAATTCTTCTTATCATTTACTTTTATGTCTTTAACTTCTGATTTCTCTTTGTTATTTGATTCCTCTAATTCTGTTTTTTCGGTTTTTTTTTGAATAAAATTAAGTGTTTCTTTTCCCTCTACAACATCCTCTACTCCTTTTATAGTAAATGAGAATTCTGAATAATCTGGAGGCAAACATTGAGATTCATCACACACCATAAAATCTACATAACCTCCCAATTCAATATTTGATTTTGAATTTACAGTAATTCTTTGTTTAAAAATAGCTTCATGTTCAAAATACCTTAAAGTCATTTCCCAAAGAGGTTCATATTGCTCAATAGACTTCCCTTCTGATGGCTTTGAAACTATAGTGTCTCCCTCATAAAAGAACGTAAATTTAGTCGCAATTATATCGTCCTCTATAAATTGAGAATACATGTGCCAATGATCGTCAATAGAAGCTTTAAAAGTTAGCTCTACTTCTGTTTCCGAAATCTGTTTTTGGGAAAAATCCCAACTTACAGGATTAAATATCTGTGCATTTATTGTAAAACTAAATATAGTAAATAAAACAGCTAAAAACTTATTCATTTGTTATTGTAATTTTTCATTAATTATTCTTTCTAATTCTTCCGATTTCTGACTTCCTATCAGATAAGTTAATCCATCTTTATCAGTGAGTTCTACCGCATCATTTCCTCTTGTAAAAAATCGGATAGAACCTTTAATATGTAAATTATAAACTGAGCGATTCAATAAATATCTGCTGTACTTTACTTTTTTTACCGATATCAAACTATTGATATCAATCTTTACTTTTCTGGCAGTCCACAATCCATCTAAAATGATTGAGCCGTTACTTACCTTAGTTTCAAAATGTAAAATGAAGATTAAAATAACCGAAATAACCAAAATTGTCATTCCCATCAGGAAAAACAAATCACCAGATTTATCATGATTTTCCTTCCAATAATAAGCAATAAAGCAAAATATTGCTAAGGTCATTCTTCTAGAAATTGACATCTTATTCAATCCTAAATATTGTTTTTCTATAAATTGATTTTCATTCATTTTTTTATCAGAAAAGTTCTGCAATATACGCCTTTTTACTGTTTTCAGTAATTTTAAATCTATCATCAATTCTGCTCCCCACAATCCAAACAACCTTCTGGTCAGAACACAAAATCCAAATATCTTCTTTTTCGAATAAAGAAAGCTTATTGTCAATAAAGAAATCACTCAATTTCTTTTTCCCATTCATTCCTAAAGGATAAAAATAATCACCTTCTTTCCATTTTCGTAATGTCAATGGAAATGTTAATTTTTCAAAATCAATTTTAGCAATATTTTCATTGGGAATAACATTTGTGTTTTCAGAAATTGAAAAAGCTAATTTTAATGGAAAATTGATTTTACTCTCTTCTTTTTCGATAAATATTTTTTCTACTTCTGATTTTTTTCTTTTGGAAACAAATATTTTTTCTCTATCAATTAAAAGTTTGTGTGTTTCAGAATAAAAAACTTTTCCTGATTCTCCTTTTGCAGATTTTAAGACTTTTTCTGTTTCAGAAAATCCATAAGGACTAAGGATCTCATACATCAAAATATTGTCATTTTTATCTTTCACAAGTTTTCCAATATCAATAGAAATTCCATCTTTATAACTACTTACAATTTCGGATTTTCTCTTATCAATTACTTCAGAAAAAACATCAAATACTTCATTTAAATACTTCATTTCCATCTCAATATTTTTACCAAAAGAAGGGTTCATGTCATAAATTAACGGAAGTAAATGATGACGAATATTATTCCGTAAATATTTAGTGTCTACATTGCTATTATCGGTTCTGAAACTTTGATTTTTCTGATGAAGATATTCTTCAATTTCCTTTCTGCTAAAGGATAACAATGGTCTGATAATTTTATTCTTCTTTTCTTTCATTCCTAAAAAACCTCTCATTCCGCTCCCTCTTATCAGGTTTATGAAGAAAGTTTCTTTATCGTCATCACTGTGGTGAGCTACCAAAATATAATCAGAATTTGTTTTCTTCCTTAAATTCTCGAACCAATTGTATCTCAAATCTCTGGCTGCCATCTGAATAGAAATGCTGTTTTCCAAAGCATATTTTTCTGTGTCAAAATGTTTTATCTCACAGTTTATATTTAATTGTTTAGATAAATCAACAACAAATTTTTCATCTCCATCCGATTCTTTTCCTCTCAAATTAAAATTACAATGTGCAAAGGAAAAATTAAATCCATTTCCAAAAAGAAGCAATGCTAAAGCGACACTATCCGCTCCTCCACTAATGGCTAAAATTAATTTATCCTCTTTCGTAAAAAGGTTTTCAATATGTTTTACAAACTTATTTTTCATATTTTCAACACATCTAACATTGCTTTTGCTTTTAACTCACTTTCCTCAAATTCTTCCAGTTCATCCGAATTTATTGTAATAGCGCCTCCCGCCATTACCGATACATAACGATTTAATTTATTATAAAGTATAGAGCGAATCACAACATTAAAATCAAAATTTCCTTCTGGAGTGATGTAACCAAATGCCCCAGAAAATAAAGATCTTTTCTGATTTTCGTATTTTTCAATTAACTCCATTGCTTTTATTTTTGGTACTCCCGTCATAGATCCCATAGGAAAAGTAGTTGCCAAAATATCTGTAAAATGAAAATTCTCTTTTAATTCAGATTCTATTGTTGTAATCATCTGATGCACATTATCAAAAGTATAAATTCCAAACAACTCTTTTACATTTACACTACCTTTTTTTGCAGTTTTAGAAAGGTCGTTCCTCACCAAATCTGTAATCATTACATTTTCTGACCTTTCTTTTTCGCTATTTAGAAGTTCATTTTTCAATAACAAATCCTCTTCAATATTTCCTCCTCTTTTTCTGGTTCCTTTTATAGGTTGAGAAATAATTTTATTTCCTTTCTTCTGCAGATATCTTTCCGGACTACTACACAATAAATGTAAACCTCTCCACTGAAAAAATACTGAAAATGGACTGTTATTTTTCTTGTTTAAATTACTAAAAACTACTCTTGGATTGATGTCTTTCCTCTCAGAATAAAATTCCTGACAATAATTCATTTCGTAAATATCTCCTAATTGAATGTGCTTTTTTATTTTTGTTATTTTAGAAAGGTATTCTTCTTTTGTTTCTCTACTTTTTAATGTGATTTTAGAGTATTTTAGTTCAATTTCCTGATTATTAATTTCAGAAAAATAAGTATCAATTTCATTTTTCTTCAAAATAGATTCCACAAAAACCTCTTGACCTTTTATCTTAAATATTGTTTCGGGAATATAAAACATCATTTTAGGGAAATGAAGATTATCCGTATTTTGTGATGTTAAATTCTCAACTTCATTTTTCAAATCGTAGGACAAGTATCCAAACATCCAATCCTTGTTTTCATCATGAAAAAGTTTTAATTCCAAAAATGATTTTTCGGTTGGACTGATTGATTTTACACATCCAACAGCAACTAATGCATCGAAATTTTCAGAATTATTATTAGAAATTAAGAGTGAACTTTCCTGAAATTTTTCTGACCAAAACAAAAGTTGTTCAATAAATTTTTCGTTAGAAATCGCGTATGTATATTTCCTCCTCAATCTGCAATTATTTACAAGGAAGTAACATCAATTACTTCTATTACTTCAGGGACCGCTCTTTTAATTGCAACTTCAACACCATTCTTTAGGGTCATCATACTTACATTACAATTACTACAAGTTCCAATCATCTTTACCTTTACCACCATTTTGTCTGTCACTTCTACCAAATTAATATCTCCACCATCTGCTTCCAAATAAGGTCTTATTTTAGTAAGAGCTCCTTCTATTTTATCAATAATATTTTTGTCTGTTATAATTCCCATAATAATTTATTAATTTGTTGAACACCCTTTTGAATGTGTAGTTTGCACCGCTTTTGTTTCGGGTAAATCTATATTTCTTTTTTCAATATTGTCAATCACTTTTTTTGCCAAATTAGTAAGTGCAATTGCAACCTCTGTAGATCCTTGCAAAACTGCTGGTCTTCCTATATCTGCTGCTGCTCTTATCGATTGAACCAATGGAATTTCGGCCAAAAGTTCTAAATTCATTTGCTCGGCCAACTCTTTCGCTCCCTCTTTTCCAAAAATATAATATTTATTATTTGGCAATTCTCCAGGAGTAAAATAAGCCATGTTTTCTATAATCCCTAAAACTGGAACATTTATACTCTCCATTTTGAACATATTCACTCCTTTTCTGGCATCTGCAAGAGCGATTGTTTGAGGAGTACTTACTACAATAGCTCCCGTTAATGGAATTGACTGCACCAATGACAAATGAATATCTCCTGTTCCAGGAGGTAAATCGATAAGTAAATAATCTAACTCTCCCCAATGAGAATCCCAAATTAATTGGTTTAATGCTTTGGAAGCCATAGGACCTCTCCACACAACTGCTTGCTGGGCTTGAGCGAAAAATCCGATAGAAAGTAGTTTTACTCCATAATTTTCCAAAGGTTTTATTTTTGATTTCCCATCAATATTTACCGATTGAGGAACAGCATCTTTCAAATCGAACATTATGTGCATGCTTGGACCATAAATATCAGCATCAACTACTCCAACTTTTTTTCCTAAATCGGCAAGTGCTACTGCCAAATTTGCAGTAATGGTTGATTTACCAACACCTCCTTTCCCAGAGGAAATTGCAATAATATTTTTTACTTCAGGAATTGGGTTCCCTTTTATTTGGATAACTTTTTCTTCATGTTTTACAATTGTAAAATTTACTTTTACATCTATCTTATCATAAATTTTATCGTGAATTATTTTCATGCAATCCACTTCCACTCTTTTTTTATACTGAAGTGTTGGGTTGTTTATTTCCAAATCAAGGATTATTTCTGTGCTAAAAATTTGAATATTTTTTACCACCCCACTTTCCCAAATAGACTTGTCTCCTTCTGGCATTTTTACTGCAGAAAGTGCATTTTTTATTTGTTTTTTTTCAATCTTCATCTTTAATAATTCTGATAGCAAATATATAGTATTTCTACTTATTTAGAATAGTTTTAAGTAAGCTCTTTTGTGGGATCCCAGAAAACAATTTTAAAATTCTGAATTTGATTTTCTTTTACTACAATTCCTTCATTCTCTAATAATTGTTGCATTAAGTTAATTCCTGAAAAATGAATTTTTCCAGTCAACAATCCTCTCTTACTTACCACTCTATGGGCTGGCATATTTTCCGGACATTTATTAAGTGCCCAACCCACCATTCTGGCAGCTTGTGGGGAAGAAATATATTTTGAAATTGCTCCGTAAGTACTCACTCTACCTTCAGGAATTAACTGGCAAACATCATATACTTTTTGAAAGAAAAAAGAATTTTTCATTAATACTTCAACCTAAATTTAATATAAGTAATTTGGGTTCCTTTTTCCAAATATATTTTTTCATAATGGGTTTTTATCTCTAAGTTTTCTCTTGTCTGATTCACATTATACAAATCATTTGTACAATCTAAAAGTTCATGACCTTCACCTTCTATTATTCCTAAAGTATAACCGTACAAAAACTGGCTATCGGTTTTCAAGTTAATTACCGCATCTTCTGATAAAAATGTTCTGTATCTTTTTAAAAAATCAGGGTGTGTCAATCTTTTGGACTGTCGTTTTCTTTTTATTTGAGGGTCCGGAAAAGTAATCCAGATTTCACTTACTTCATTTTCGGCAAAACATTTAATAATATTTTCAATCCTAATTCTTAAAAAGGCAATATTGTTCAATTTCTTTTCAAAAGAATCTTGAGCGCCTACCCACATTCTGTTTCCTTTTATATCTACTCCAATATAATTTTTGTTCGGATATCTTTCTGCAAGTTCAACGGAATATTCTCCTTTTCCACAACCTAATTCCAACACAATGGGATTATCGTTTTTGAAAAATCCCCCAATCCATTTCCCTTTTAAGGGGATATCCTCTTTCATCTCATATGTTTCCGGTTGAATAACATGAGGGAGTTTCTCCATGTAAGAGAATTTTTTTAATTTATTTTTTGCCAAAGTAAAATTTTTCTACAAAAATAGATTGTTTTCCTTATTTTCGGCATGTGAAAACAAAAAAAAGAATTTTAGTCGCTCCACTCAATTGGGGAATCGGACATGCGGCAAGGTGTATTCCTATTATTAAGGAATTGTTGAATTCTGATTTTGAAGTAGTAATTACTGCAAATGGACGATCGGAAGTATTGTTACAAAACGAATTTCCGAAACTTCAATTTATAGACATAAAAGGCTATAATATTCAATACCCTAAAAATGGAAATATGGCATGGAGTATAATTTTACAAGCTCCAAAAATATTTTTTGGTATTTTGAAAGAACATAAAATTCTTCAAAAAATAATTGACAAACATAAAATTGACGGCATCATTTCCGACAACCGATTTGGGATGTGGAGCAAAAAAGTTCCATCCGTTTTCATCACCCATCAACTTGAAATTCAGAGTAAATTTTTTAAAAGTATTATTCTGAAAATTAACTTTTATTTCATCAATAAATATACAGAATGTTGGGTTCCGGATTTTGAAGATAACCGATTAGCAGGAAGTTTATCGGAAAACAGAAAACAAAATAAAGACATAAAATACATTGGGGTTTTGTCCCGATTTAAGAAAAAAGAAACAGAAAAAAAATACGATTTATGTTTTATCATTTCTGGGCCAGAACCGCAAAGAACATTATTTGAAGAAATGGTAATTAATAATCTGAAAGATCGAACAGAAAAATCCATTGTACTTTTAGGAAAACCAGAAGAAAAAGAAATAAAAACAATTGGAAATTGTGAAATCTACCCTCATTTAAATGCTGAAAAACTGAATACTATTTTTCTTCAATCTGATTTAATATTTTGCCGCTCGGGATATTCCACCATTATGGATTTATATAAAGTAAATGGGAAAGCTGTTTTTATCCCAACTCCGGGACAAACAGAGCAAGAATATTTGGCAACCTATTTTAACAAAAAAAGAGTTTGTTTCTCCCAAAATCAGAATGATTTTGACTTAAATAAAGCACTTATTGACAGTAAAAACTTTAACGGATTTTCTTCATCAGATGAAAAACAAATACATTGGGATAATTTATTTAAGATTTTTTAATATTCAACAAATAAATTATAAATTTGCTAAAATTTTAAAAAAAAATATGAAATTTGGAATAATAGAATTGTTAACGCTCATTGGGTCTCTTGGATTTTTTATCTATGGTATGAAGGTGATGAGTGATGGTATCCAAAAAGTAGCTGGCAGTAAAATGAGAAGCATTTTAAGTAAAATGACTTCAAATAGATTTTTAGGAATTACAACAGGATTTATATTAACTGCACTTTTACAATCATCTTCAGCTACAACGGTAATGATAGTAAGTTTTGTTAATGCTGGTCTTTTAAGTTTGGTAGAATCCATTGGAGTTATTATGGGAGCAAATATTGGAACTACAATTACTGCTTGGCTTATTTCATTACTTGGTTTTAAAGTAAAAATAGCATCTATTGCGTTGCCAATTATTGCTATTGGTTTCCCAATGATGTTCTCTTCAAAATCAAACATAAAAGCATGGGCAGAAGTACTTATAGGATTTGCTTTACTCTTTATGGGACTAGATGCATTAAAAGGATCTGTGCCGAACTTGGGGGCTGAAGAATTAAATTTCCTTAAAAGTTATGCTGATATGGGAATTATGTCTACTTTAATTTTTATTGGAGTAGGAACTATTCTTACATTAGTAGTACAATCTTCTTCAGCAGCTATGGCTTTAACTCTAGTAATGTGTTATGAGGGATATATTCCTTTTGAACTAGCTGCTGCTATGGTTTTAGGTGAAAACATTGGAACTACAATTACTGCAAATTTAGCCGCCCTTGTAGGAAATGTACATGCAAAACGAGCAGCAAGAGCTCACTTTATATTTAATATTTTTGGAGTAATTTGGATGATATTTGCTTTCCAATTCTTTATAAATAGTATTGATAATTACATGATATCAAATATGGATTTATCTCCAGTTAGTAGCGTAGGTGAATCTGTAGCAGTACCAATAGGTCTTTCTATATTTCATACTACTTTTAATATCTTAAATGTGCTTTTTCTCGTTTGGTTTGTTCCTCTAATATCACGGACTGTTATTCGAATGCAGCCATCTAAGGGAGAAATAGATGAAGAATTCCACTTAGAACATATTGGTGCAGGATTAATGCAAACTACAGAGCTTTCGGTATTAGAAGCTCAAAAAGAAGTAATAAAGTTTGGAGAAATTACTACTAGACTATTTAATATGATTCCGGAATTAATGAAAGAAACTAATAATAAGAAGTTTGATGAATTAATGAAAAGAATCAGGAAATATGAAGATATCACGGATAAAATGGAAATAGAAATTGCAGATTATTTAGCAAAATCAGCTCAAGGAGAAATGAGTGATGCTGCTTCTATAAAAATTAGATCCATGATATCTATTATTAATGACATGGAACGAATTGGTGATATCTGTTATCAAATGTCAATTTCAATAGAAAGAAAAAAGGAAAAGAAAGCAGACTTTACTAATGAAGCAAGTAAAAGCATTGAAGATATGTTAAGTGAAGTTCAGTTATCTTTAAATATTATGAATAATAACTTAAACTCAGAATATTCCCAAGTAACCTTAACAGAAGCTAATAACTCTGAAATTAATATCAATGATATGAGAAATAAATTAAGAAAATCATATTTACAGAAAATTGAGAAAGGAGAAATGAAAATTCAAACAGGAATGATTTATAATAATCTTATCCATTCATTAGAAAAGATAGGTGATCATGTTTTTAATGTATCAGAATCAATTGTTGGAGATAAATAAAAGAACAATGAAAAAAACAATTTTAGCACTTAGTGTTACACTTTTAACATTTATAAATGTGAGTGCACAATCCCCGGTTAAAGACATTAAATTTGGAGGAAGAATTATGTACGACATGGCCGTTTGGGGAGATTCCACAATGGATAATGCTGGTACAGAATTCAGAAGAGTCCGATTGTACAGTTCGGGTACAATGTATAGTAATGTAAAATATAAATTACAGCTTGATTTTGCTAATGGAGATATTGCCTTTAAAGATATTTTTATTGAACTAAACAAACTGCCAATACAAGGGAATCTAAGGATCGGACACTTTAAAGAGCCTTTTAGACTAGAAGCTTTAACTTCAAGTAAATATATTACCTTTATGGAAAGAGGATTACCTATTGCTTTGTCTCCTGAAAGAAATACTGGAGCAATGTATCATACTACATTTGGAGATAGATTATCTTTTCAAACAGGTATTTTCAGAGAAAGTGATGCCTTTGGAAATGATAAAACTGCAAATAACAATGTCAACATTACTACTAGAGTTACTTACTTAGCCATGAATGATAGAAATAAATTATTACACTTAGGAGTTGCTAACAGTAGAAGAAAAAATAATGATAAATATTATGGGTTTTCATCAAGAGCAGAAAACCATTTAGGTCCTAAATTAATGAATATTGAATTCATTAATCAAGTAAAAGATGTAAATATAATTGCAAGTGAAATAACCTATGTAAATGGTTCTTTATCCTTACAAGGAGAAGCTTTACAAACAACTATTAATACAGAAATTGGACAGTGGAATACTCCTAATACTCATCAGATAATGTCTTATTACGGACAAGTTTCATATTTCCTTACGGGAGAAAACAGGTCTTATAAAAACTCTTTAGCAGGTTTCGGCAGGGTAAAACCAAATAACAATTATGGTGAAAATGGTTGGGGAGCATTGGAAATAGCAGTACGATTTTCAGCAATTGACTTTAAAGAAAATGGCTCGTTAGAGGACATTACTTTTGGATTGAATTGGTATTTGAATCCGAATACAAGAATGATGTTTAATTATGTAATGGGAGAAAGGACTAATGGATCAGAGTTAGATAATGAATCAGGAATTACTAGTGAAAATGCAATAATGATGAGGGTTCAATTGGATTTCTAGTTTTCCGAAACTTTATTATACATTACAGAAAGTAGCTCTCACTGGCATTTTAGGTATCAATACAAAAGAAAGTACCGATACTAAAATTGCAAATACAATTATTATATACGGATTTTTAAAGGAGAGTTTAATTATTATTCTACTACAATATTTATGGTTTTACTTAACTCCTCTCCGTAAGATTTATGAAATCCATCTGCGAATTGAAGTGTTAAACAATAATTTCCTGCGGCAAGTTCTAAATCTGTATTTGTTTGTCCTTTTCCGAAATGAATGTGTTTTTCATCTGCTGGGACAATACTATCTTCAGTAATATGAGTGCAGTTTACAATAATATGATGATGACCAAATCCTTCTTTAAAGGCTCCTGCAGCTTCTACTTCCATTCCTTCCACTCCCATTTTTACATGAATTGGTGATTGTAAAGTATCTCCATCTTCTAAGTTTTGAAAGAAAACAGATGCATTATATTCTTTTTGTACTTCTGTGCAGGAACACAATATTAAAGTGAACATTAAAGAGCTTGCAACAAATAGATTTAAATTTTTCATAATAGATTGTTTTAATAGCAAATATACTATTTTTGAGACTTGAAACCCTAGCAATTAAGATGAATACATTTTCAGAAAAAATATTTAATATAAAGTCAGAGGAAGGATTTGAAAAAAACTGCATGCAACTTTTCGAATTTCAGATGGATAACAACCCTATTTATTCTACTTATTCCGAAATAATATTAAAAGGGAAAACTCCAAAAAATAGTAATGAAGTTCCGTTTTTACCCATTGAGTTTTTTAAAACAGAACAGATAATATGTCTTACCCAAAAAATTGAAGAGATATTTTTGAGTAGCGGAACTACAGGAAATCAGAGTAAACATTTGGTTTCCGATTTATCAGTATATGAAAAAAGCTTCCGAAAAGCATTTCAAATTTTTTATGGAGATATAACAGATTATTGTATCTTATCTCTGTTGCCAAATTACAGAGAAAGAGAAGGTTCTTCCCTTATCTATATGGTAGACGATTTAATAAAAAACAGCACACATCCCAAAAGTGGATTTTACCTCAACAACTACAAGGAAGTATCTGAAACTATTTTGGGATTAGAAAAGAAAGGTCAAAAAACATTATTAATTGGAGTAAGTTACGCCCTTTTAGACTTAGCAAAAAACTATCCTGTTAAATTAAAGAACACCATAATAATGGAAACCGGTGGAAGTAAAGGAAAACGAAAAGAACTACTAAAAGAAGAACTGCATAAAATATTGAAAGAAGCTTTTGGATTAGATAACATCCACTCGGAATACGGTATGACGGAGCTGCTATCTCAATCTTATTCTGAAGCAGATAATATTTTTAAATCTCCCCCATGGAAAAAGATTCTCATTAGAGATGTAAACGACCCTCTTTCTATTTTAGGAATTGGAAAAACAGGAGGAGTAAATATTATTGATTTGGCAAATATGTATTCTTGTCCGTTTATTGCGACGCAAGATTTAGGGAAAATACATGAAGATGGAACTTTTTCTGTTTTAGGGAGATTTGATAATGCGGATGTAAGAGGATGTAACTTACTTGTACAATGATAATAAGAAAAGCAAATAAATCAGATTTGGACAACATCATGTTGATGTATAAATCATGTGTAAAAGGTATGATTGCAAACGACATTGACCAATGGGATGAAACTTACCCAAATGCTGGGGTAATTATTGAAGATTTGATTGCTCAATCTTATTTTGTTGCTATTGAAAATGAAATCATTATTGGTGGTATAAATATAGATCAAAATCAAGACCCAACTTATCTGCCAATTGATTGGAAGGACAAAACAAATCAGTTTTTAGTTGTACACCGATTGGGAGTAATGCAAGAATTTTGGAACAAGAAGATTGGAAAAGATTTAATGTTATTTACTGAAAAATTAGTGATAGAAAAAGGACTGAAATCTATTCGACTGGATACTTATAGTGGTAACCCAAAAGCTATGGAGTTTTACAGAAGATTAGGATATACCGAATTGGGAACAATCGATTTAAAACCCAACAAAAATGAGTATTATTGTTTTGAAAAAATTATCAAATGAAAAATATACTATTAATAAGTGTTGTATTTCTTTTTGCATGTAATTCTCAAGAAGAAGCTACAACTGTGGAAGAACTTCCAAACTCTCCTTTTGTAATGGTTTTGGGAGTGGCTCAAGATGCAGGATATCCTCAGATGAATTGCAAAAAAGATTGTTGTAAAGCAGCTTGGAATAATCCTGCATTACAAAGAAATACTTCTTGCCTTGCAATAGTTGATCCAACAACAAATGAGCAATGGATTATAGATGCTACTCCAAATATAAAAGAGCAATTGCAAGTATTAAAAAGTAAAACGGGCACAGAAAAGGTGGATGGGGTACTTCTGACTCATGCCCATATGGGTCATTATACAGGACTCATGCATTTCGGTAGAGAAGTAATGGGAACAAATGGAATTCCTGCTTTTGCCATGCCAAAAATGACAACTTTCTTGCAAGAGAATGGGCCTTGGAGTCAATTGGTGAAATTAGAAAATATTAGTCTGAGAAAACTAAAATCGGACTCAACTTTTCAGTTGAATAAGAATATCAAAGTAACTCCTTTTTTAGTTCCTCATAGAGATGAATTTTCGGAAACAGTTGGTTATGAAGTTATAATAAATAACAAAATCTTAATTTTTATTCCGGATATTGACAAATGGGAAAGGTGGGAAACAAGTATTACAGAACTTATTAAAAAAGTAGATTTCGCCTTTTTGGATGGAACTTTCTATAAAAATGGAGAGTTAAACAGAGATATGAGTGAAATACCTCATCCTTTTGTAGAAGAAAGTATGGAATTATTTTCTTCTCTTTCAGATTCTGATAAACAAAAAGTACACTTTATCCATTTTAATCATACCAATCCTTTATTAATTGAAGGAAGTACTGCCCAAAAAGAAGTTTTTGAAAAAGGATTTAATCTGGCAAAAGAAGGGCAGAGGATAAGATTCTAGTATTTACAAAAAAGGTAGAGTCGAGAATTGAAGTAGGAGATTGAGAAAGTACTAATATTTTTTGTAACTTTACAAAAAAAATGAAAAAATTTTTTAAAACAATCTTAAGAACAATTTTAATGTTAGTTATTTTCTTAGTCCTATTTGGTTTATTTCATGATATGTTTCTTGGGATGATGTATAAAAATGGCAGCAAGGTGGCGATGATGGTTTTTGCCCTTGTATCTTCATTAAGTATTACACTAATAATTCGTTTTATTTTTAAAAGTTTCATTTGGGACAGAAAAACTAATAAGATAGATCAATAAAGTGGTGACTGGCGGGAAATTGAAAAAGTGAAGGAAAATTGTCATTTTTGACTACTCGACTACAACCAATTTTTCTAAATTTCTTGGTTGATTTACATTAAACAAAATCCCATCACCTCATTATAGAATTTTTCAGGATTCTCTGCATGTAACCAATGTCCTGCTCCCTCAATTGTTGCAATACTAAAATCTGAAAAGTGTTTGTTTATAATTAGTTCGTCTTCAATTGTTATGTAATTTGAGTTCCCTCCTCTTATAAAATGAGTTGGAACATCACAAACTCCTTTTATAAAGCCTGCTTCTTGTATGTTACTTACTTTCTCCAAAAGAACT
>Ga0233427_10002871_pt1 | contig 15618 bp, 14 predicted proteins | sample SI_118_April2016_5_FD_179885 | JGI IMG/M metagenome (GOLD analysis project Ga0233427, IMG submission 179885) | Seawater microbial communities from Saanich Inlet, British Columbia, Canada - SI_118_April2016_100_MG | ecosystem: Environmental > Aquatic > Marine > Inlet | place: Canada: British...
AAAACTAGTTCTTCCTATAGAGCCGTGGTAGACCACCACGTTGATAGGCTGGATGTGGAAGCGCAGTAATGCGTGTAGCTGACCAGTACTAATAGCTCAATTGGCTTGATTTATGCACTGAAAAAATTTTTTGGATATAATTAAATTATTACGGTAACATTATATTATTAATGTAAAAATCATTTACAATAACCAATAATGAAAATTACAAAATGCAGGAATTGCAAACACCCTAAATTACATAAGTTATTTTCTCTTGGAAAACTATATTTAACAGGAAAATTTTTAAAAAAAAATTCTAGTTTGTCTAGTGAATATCTTTCATTAGTGATGTGTAGATTTTGTGACTTGGTTCAACTTGATAGAAATTTTAATATGAAATTTCTTTACAATAATGATTATGGCTATAGATCTGGCATAAATCATACAATGAGAGATCACCTTAAAAAAACTGCAAAAAAACTAGAAAATATTTTCCCTATTAAAAAAAATAATTTTGTTTTAGATATTGCTAGTAATGACGGAACATTGCTAAACTATTATAATAAAAAAATGATTACAGTCGGTGTTGATCCATTAATTGATAAGTTTAAAAAAAAAGGTTTTTATAAAAACATAAATTATAAAATTTCAGACTTCTTTGGAAGCAATACTGTTAAAAAAAATAAAATATTTAAAAACAAGTTTAAAATAATCACTGCACTCTCTGTTTTTTATGATTTAAAAAATCCTAATGATTTTTTAAGATCTGTTAAATCAATATTGGATAAAGAGGGTATTTTTGTTTTAGAATTTGCTGACTTATATTCGATATTCAAATACAAAATGTTTGACACGATTTGCCATGAGCATTTAGAGTATTATTCCATAACAGTAATTAATAAAATGTTAAAAAAGAATGGATTAAGATTATTTGACCATGAGTTTAATGATATTAATGGTGGAAGTTCAGTTTTTTATATTTGCAACTCAAACTCAAAATATAGGACAAAAAATAAAAAAATAAAAAAATTAATATTTGATGAAAAGAAAATTGGTTTATTTGAAATTTCAAAATTTAAAGATTTTTATCAAAACATCCTAAAAGATAAAAAACGACTCTTAGATTGTTTGAAAAAAATAAAAAAAAAAAATCATATAATTCATGGGTATGGTGCATCGACGAAAGGAAATGTACTACTTCAATTTTTTGGGATAGGTGAAAATTACTTAGATTATATAAGTGATAGAAACCCAGCAAAAAATAATACTTTTACACCTGGTACTAATATAAAAATAATTTCAGAAGAAAGATCTAGAGCGCTAAAACCTAATTATTATCTTGTGTTACCATGGCATTTTAAAAAAGAAATTCTTAAAAGAGAAGCTAAAATTAGAAAGTCTGGAACAAAATTCATATTTCCATTGCCCAAGTTAAGTATTAATTAAAATTTTTGTTGTACAAAATATCTCTAGTAAAAGACTTAAAGCTCATATTGTTAAGTTTTCCAATTTTTCTTTTAAATTTTTTGCAGTCAGCATATACATATTTATTATTTTTATTATTTTTAGATGAATTTACTTTAATAATTTTTTTTTTAGTTTTTCTATCTATTCCATATAAATTTGAGGAAATTTTTTTCCAATATATTTCATAACCAACATTGATTGCTGCTGTTTCAATAAATTTTCTAACACTGTATAATTTTTCTGATCCTAAAACGTAATCATCAGGTTTTTTTTTAATTAATCTATGAATATTTCTGACAACATCTAAAGCTGATGACCAATCTCTAAATGAATCAATTTCTTTTACATTAATGATTTTAATTTTATTCTTTTTTAACAACATAAGTTCATGCCCAATTTTCTTTGGAAAAAATTTATTGTAAGAATAATAAGAATTATGGTTAAATAAAAAAGCTGAATAAAATTTACATTTATATTTTTCTCTAAAATATTTTAAATAAAAATAAGTATTCAACTTTGCAATAGAGTAAGCATCTGTTGCCTCAAATTCTGATTTTTCATTGATTTTATTAATTTTTTTCTTTTTTCTAAAAATTTTTGAACTTAATGCGTGAAAAAATTTTATTTTTTTATTATATAAAAATATTTTATTCATCAAATAAAATACAGCACGACTATTTACTTGATCATTTTCAATAATTTTTTTTTCTGTTTCTTCAATCGTTGATATGGATGAAAAATTATATATTTCTAATGGGTTATATTTTTTTAGATATTTTGTAAAATTAGTGAATTTATTTAGATCAAATTTTATATATTTAATCTTTTTATTGTAAGTTTTGATATTATTTTTGTAGAAACCATAAACCAAATAATTTTTTTTTATCAATAGTTCACTGATTAAAAATCCATCTTGACCACCAATACCCAATATAAAAGCTTTTTTTTGCATAAATTATTAATTATTTGAAAATTTTATCTATTGAATTACAGTATTTACTGTATCTTATCTTTACAAATTGATTTTCATCAAAAAACTTTTCAATATCAAAATTGTCTTTAGACTTAAGTTCTAAAATTACACTATTTTGCTCAAATTTGTTTGAATTTTTTAAGCTATTAACAGATATATAATTGATCGATTTATCTAAAGTAAATCTTAACTTTTTACAACTATAATAGTTTCGAAAATAATCTACTTTAATTTTTTGCTTTAATAATCCATAATCACTATCTATTAATCCCTTTTTTAAAATTTTGTCTAAATTAGTAATTTTTTCTATTGTTTTATATCTTCCTTCAATTGAACTAATTTTTTTTTCTAAAAAAATTTCTAATTTAGAATCAAAATTATAATTATTGTATGTTCTTAATCGAATTTTTTTTCTAGGTACAGTTCCTTCAATTGAGTCCGAATAACAGCCTAAATTGTCATTATCAAAATATATGGATGTAACTCTTCTTTTTTTAAAAATTTCCTCTCCATTGTTTGCTGAAAGCCATTTATAGAATCTATGTTCCATTTCACTTTCTATTCTTATTTTTACTTCATTTCTAAATGACATAAATCATTTTTTAAATTTAGTTTTAATTTTAATTGTAGAAACATTATCATAATCTAACTCGTTAGAAAATTTATCACAATTAAAGTTATTGATAGTAGCCTCACCCCCATAAAATTCTTGTTTTTTTTTATAAACAGACAAACAATTAACAATATCTTGAGCATAAAAATTATCGATATTTGCTTTTGAACTATCCTTAACTGATACAGCAGTTTTAGAATTTCGTATATTTACACTATTGGCTTTAAAAAACGATTTTTCACCTATAGATATACCTTTGTCACCACATTCCTTAAGATTAGCGTATAAAATTACATATTTTCCATAAGAAAAATCTATACAATCATTTCCTACCTCCTGTATGTTAGCATTTTTGAATTCTATGTTTGAAAAATCAGCGTCCACAGCATCTCTTATTGAGCCACTTATATTAATAGATTTAATAGATCCTTTAGTTCTTATGAAATTAAAGGTGTCTTCACAACTTGATTTTTGAGATAATAATTTTATATCATTAAGCTCTAAATCCAGGAAAGTCACACATCCTGTTAATAAATTTAGTCTTTCATCAGCAAAACTATCAAACTGTTCTTTATATTCTAATGTCCAGTCTTCGATACTTTGTCCATAAATAATAAATCTTTCGTTTGGATTGTTAGAAATTAATTTAATTATCCTATCTTTGTTATCTACTTTTATTTTACCTTTATTTAAGGCTTTTACCTTAAAAGTCTTAAATTCTATTTCATTTTTTTCTTTTTTAAATTTTTTTAATTTTTTAAAATAATCATCGGGGTTGTTAGACACAAAAATATATTCACTTTTTTTTACAACATATCCTTGTGATAAAATTTTTCTAAATATATCAATTTTATCTTTGTCTTTTATAAATATAGTTTTGCATTGATATTTATTTTTGGAACCAATTGGGCAAAAAATAACATTATTAAAATTATCTATAAATACAATATTTGCTTTATATTTATAATTGAATAAAGAAAAATATGGATTCTTGTTCTGAGTTTCTGTATTACCAAAATAATTATGATTATTAATTATTTTTAATCTTTCTTTTAATAATCTAAAAATATTATCAATCTGATCTAAGCTTATATTCATTCCAGATTTTTTTAGATCTAAAATAAATTTTGATTTATCAATGTTATCTATAATCTTTAAACATTTTTCATAACAGTAATTGGTACCAAGAGGTGAATAATCTTCATTTAGATAAAATTTTTTGCTTATTTTAAAATCAGTTCCAGAAGAAATGTCAAAGTTTTGTAACAAATCGCTGTATTCATTGGGTGTCAATAATTTACCGCCACCATCATAATAAATAGGTAAATAGTTTTTATAGTGAGGATCGTAATAAAATATTCTATCGTCTTGCGAAAGTCCATGTCTAGCATCCAATACTGTCATAAACGTTTCAAAAATATTGTTTATTAAATCAAAATAATCATTTGAAATTCGATCACCTTCAAATGAGTCATTAAATATTAGCTGTTCGTCTGAATATTTTTTTTCAAATTTAATAATATTATTATTGAGGTATATTTGATTTAATCTTGATAACGCAATAATTGCTTCGTTAAAATAATCATCACTTTTTTCAATCAATTTTGCATTACCTAATTTTGCTAGAGTTAAGAGTTCAGCATTTCCTCCTAATTTATTATATAAATTGTTGTCATCTCCTTTTAAAATAAAACTTTCTGTATGACCATTTATCTCTAAAAACTCTTTTGATATTTTTTCTTGAAATAACATGTCATGTATTTTTCCGTTAAACTTTACTTTTACAAGGTTTGTTCTAGGCGCCAAGATTCCAATATTGTGAAAAAAATTAGTAATAAAAATTTCATTAAAATAACCCCTGGTTCTAGGAAGAAACAATATAAATGATGTGAGATTATTTATATTACCATTTTTTAATTTTATTTGAAAACTGGCAATTGGCTCTCCCTCAATTATATCTACATGATCTGTAAAATCACCGTGAATTCTTAACTTGGCATCATGTTCACATATTTGATTTTTCTTATAATTAAAAGTGATCTCAGAAGAATAATTTTTTTTTGCTTCTTTTGTTATCATTTTATTATTCATCACAGTTTTTATAATGTTTTTGATTAATGATTTATTTTTATCAACTTTAATTTCAATAAAATTTATATTTTTATGAAAATCTTCTCTATTAAAGTTACATGGATCAGATGCAATTATATTTTTATAGCTTGCAAATGCAGAGGTGCTGACTAGAAAAAAAAATAATAAAATTAGAAAAAAAAAATTAATTGATAGTTTAAAAGTTATATCTAATTTCATATGATATGTCTTTACTATCAAGTAATTTTTTTAATTCATCTATTTCTTTTTTGTTCACAAAGATCAATCTATAAAAATAATTATTTTTGTCTATTTTAGAAATTTGAACTAAATTATCGTTATCATATAAAAAATTTAACTCAGTTTTACTGTCAATTTCTAAAAAAATTTTTTGACTTGCCTCATCAAATGAAGTTGTGAATAATCTTTTTCCCATTTTAGAAGAAAGATTTTCTAACAACTTTGCAAAAATAATAATCAAAATTATTGTTACGGTTAAAAGTAAACCCCATTTATAGTTCACCCCCATTGAAATTCCTATTGTAACCAAAGCAAAAAACATTGATAATTCAAATGGACTCTTTACAGGATTTCGAAACCTAACAATGGATAAAGCACCAATCATACCTAGAGACAGAGCAATATTACCAGCAATGACTTTAGTAATTACTAAAGTCGTTATAGGCAATATAACATAAGTTAATGTTTGATGGTAAGTTTGCACCCACTTTTGACCAGTAATCCCAAGTGTAATTCTAATGGATAATCCTGATAATAATGCTAAAAATAAAGTAAAAAAAAACTCAAGATTTTTGGCAGATATTAAGTTTAGTTGAATGAAATTTTCCATAATATAAAAAGTTATTATATTATAATTTTTAAATACGAAACAAATAATTATTTTAAATTGTTGACAAATTAGTGACTAAAAATACCTTAATTTTATTTTCTCAATTTAATTAATTAATATGAGATTATTAATAGTAATTCCAACCTTAAATGAAAAAGGAAATATATCCTTAATTACACGAAAGATTTTTAGTGCATGCAAAGGTGCAAAAATTCTTTTTATAGATGATAATTCCCTAGATGGAACTAGATCTGAAATAATAAATTTAAGAAAAAAAAATAATAAAGTTGATTATGTTTTTAGACCTAAAAAACTTGGGATTGGTTCCGCCCACAAACTGGGTATGAAATATGCAAAAAAAAAAAATTTTAAATTTTTAGTGACTATGGACTGTGATGGAACTCACAATCCAACATATATAACTTTTATGCTTAAATTGCTAAAGTCATATGATGTAGTTAACACAAATAGATTTAATTATAAAAATGGAATAAATAAATGGGCATTACATAGACAGATCCTTACCAAAATAAGACATTTCTTAGTAAGTTATTTGCTAGATTTAAGGTTTGATAGTTCTGGTGGATTTAGATGTTATAATTTGAAAAAAATTAATTTAAATCATTATCTCGAAGCCTCACATGATGGATACTCTTTTTTATGGGAGAGTTTATTCATTTTAAAAGAAAAAAAATACAAGATTAAAGATATCAATGTAATTTTGCCCAAGAGAAGTTTAGGGCTTTCAAAAATGAAATTTTTAGATGTTTTAGATGGTTTTTTTTATTTAATAAGAATATTCATATTATACAGAATTCTTAAGTAGCTAGTCTTTAAACTAAAATATTTTTTATAAATTCTTTAAGATTTTTTGATAATTAATTTGTAAATATTATGTTTATATTTTTTCCTTCAACTTTTATTTCATTAAAGATTTTATACCCACTATTTTTATAAAAATTTGTATCATATTCATCGTTAAAGTGAGATATATAATAATCTACTTGAGATTTATTAACTTCATCAAATTTTTTCAGATTAATTCTTTTTTTTTCATTTTTACTTAACATCATTAAAGAAAAATCTATTCTAGAGTTTTCCACTCCAACAATTGTAATTTTATCTTTTTTATCTTTAGATAATATAAGCTTAATAGCTTCAAGATTTGAAATACCCCAATAATCTTTTTCAAATTTATTAAAATATTTTTGTGAAAAAGAATTTAAAAAAACATATTGGTAAGGATGATTTTGGATACTCCAGAAAATAATTGAAAGAAAATATCCAATTAAAACTGTATAATAAAAAAAAATTATTCTTTGATTATTAAATGACAATATCCAATTATATATAAAATTTATACCAATTGTAGAAAGATATATTAGGCCAGGATATAAAAAATAAAAATGTCTCCATCCATTAAAGATCGTAGGTCTAAAAATAAAATAAGCAAACAGAGGTAAAAAAAAATATCCTAAAATTAAATAATAATTGAAATGAAAATTCTTATGTTTTTCAAAAATTAAATTATAAAATAAGCATATATTTCCAATTAAAAACAGAAAGATATAAATTATCGGTGTGGATATTAATATCCAAAGTGGAAGATAATACCAAGCTGTTTCAGAGGCTGAAACTAATTTACCCATAAACATTATGTTTGGATTAACATCATTGTTGGATAATTGTCCTAAAAACAAATCATACAATGAGAGCAAGCCATCATCCCAAGTTTGAGGTGTTAATAAATACAATGATAAAATTAAAATTATAATTTGTAGGCCTAAATATTTTAAAATTTTTAAATATTCCTTTTCTTTATTTGCACATTTGAATAAAAAAATTAATAAAAAAATTAAATATATATATCCCCCTATAATTCTAATGTTTATTGCCAAAGATATTAAAATGGGCAGTATCAAGAAAGATATAAGACTTTTTTTTTTGAAAAATATTAAAGAATTATAAACGCAAATAACTAAAAAAAATGAAAACCAAATGTCATTTGGATTGTAGATAAAATCGGGATAAATTTTTGGATTTATTAAAAAAAAAGCTGACCCTATCATTGAAATTTCTTTAGAAAAATTTAGTCTGAGAGTTTTATAAAAAAAAATTATCATTAACATACTCATTAAAAAATTTAGGTAATGACGCATTAAATAAACATCTTTCTTTTCAGAGTCCTTTAAAAAAATAAACTCCAATGCAGCAAATATGGTGTGGTTAATTTTAAAATTATTTTTGATTTTACTCATATACTCTTTAGGAGTTGGATATTTAATTTCTCTTTCTTCTTTAATTAATTTTGATTTTTTTGGAAAAAATTTTTCAGCTATGCTATTTATGACTATAAATCCTTGCTGTCTATATTCTAGTTCATCATAACTTATTCCATAATTTTTTACTGTTAAAATTCCGATTACTAATAAAGTCACTATTAAAAAATTTTGAAAAATTTTATTTTTTGTTATCATTCATAAAATTATAAATGATAATAAATTTATTACTATACAAAATTATTTTTTTAAAGATGGATATTTGTTTTAAATAAATAATTTATGTAAATTATTTATTTTGTGATATAAATTCTTTTAATAAAAATATTTAATATGAAAACTAATTTTAATAAAAGTATAGCAATAATTGGTGGTGGTTTTACTGGAATTACAGCAGCTAAAGAGCTAACCAAGCTTGGATTTAAAGTGACAATATTTGAGGCAAATAATCAATTAGGGGGGTTGGCTTCTGGATGTCATATATTAGGAAATCCTATAGAGAAGTCACCACATGTTGTCCTTAAAAATGATGAGTATTTATTTAAACTATTAGAAGACCTAAAAATAAAACATAAGCTTAACTTTTTTAAATCTTCTATTTCAACTTATTATGATAATAAATTATATCCAATGATGAATCCTATTGATTTGTTGAAGTTTTCACCTTTAAAATTTCATAATAGAATTAGAGCGGGTTTAATTGTTCTTTATCTACAAAAAGTTAAAAATTGGAAGAAACTGTCTTCAGATACAGCCCTCAGTTGGCTATACAAATATGCAGGAGATCAAGTAACAAAAGTGATGTGGGAACCCCTTTTAAAGGGAAAATTTGGCAACTATTTTGATAAAGTTACAATGGAATTTCTTTGGGGGCGGATTAAGTCAAGAGTGGATTGTAGGGATGCAAAATCTAATTCTGAAATTCTTGGTTATTTAGAAGGAGGATGGGAAGTTTTGATAAAAAAAATATTACAATATTTAGAAAAATCAAATCTATGTAAAATTAATTTAAATTCTATTGTTAGTAAAATTGAAAATGATGAAAATGAGGATAAAGTCAAGCTAACAGTAAATGAACAAATATTTTTTTTTGATAGTGTTTTATTGACAGTTCCTAGCAATGTTGCCTCTAGACTCTTAGATAGCAAATCTCTTAAGTTAAAAACTTTTTTGTCTAATTTAGAAAAAATAAAATATTTAGATGCTGCAGTAATGCTTTTTGCTACAAAAAAGCCAGTAAGTAAATATTTTTGGCACAATATTAATATTGATAATTCACCATTTGTTGTATTGCAAACTATAACGAACTTGATAGGAAATAAGAATTTTAATAATAATCACGTCCATTATATCGTTGACTACATTTCAAGAGATCACAAATATATGAAATGTACAGATCAAGAACTAATAAGTATATGGACAAATGCTTTGCAAAAATTATTCCCAAATTTTGACAGTAAAACAATTATTGAAAGTAAAGTTTTTAGATTAAAAAATGCTCAACACATAGTAGACATGGGCTATGAAGAAAAAATTCCAAGTTATAAAACACCATTAAAAAATGTTTATTTATGTAATTTTTCTCAACTTTATCCAATGGATAGAGGGATCAACTATTCTATTCGTGATGGGTACAAAATGGCCAAGTTAATTTCAAGTGATTTAAATTTAGATATATTAAAATAAAAAATCTAAATTAATTTAAAAGATCATTCTTTTTTTTATAGCCTTATTAGCTTCTAGATTTACTTTTAATTTTTTACCAATTACAGATTTAAGATCATCTGCAGGAATATCATCAGGCAAACAAGGTCTTAAAATTTTTAAAAGGTTTCTTTTTAATATTTGACCTTTTTTTAGTGATTTTGCAGATTTTACACCTCTTTTCATTGACACGTATTGATCTTTTTCTTCTTCATACACCTCTTTTTTCTCGTTACCCACAATCATTTCCATAGTTTTAATCTTGTCTGTCATTAGTTTAAAAGCTTTGGGATCCATTGCAAAACTATGATCTGGACCTGGTAGTTTATTGTTGTCAGTAAAATGTTTTTCAATCATGCAACCACCCATTGCTACAGTACCCAAAGCAACAATATCACCTAGAGTATGATCTGAATAACCAACTAAACATTTAAATTTTTTTTTAAAAGTTTCTAAAACTTTTAAGTTTATATTTTTAAATGAAGCAGGATAGTTAGTAACACATTGCATTAAAACAATTTGATTATTGCCTGTTTTTTTTATTGTTTTGATTGCATTCTCCACATGACGCATATCACTAGCGCCAGTTGCAAGTATGATTGGTTTATTTTTCTTGGCTATATATTCTATATTTTCTAACCATGTTATATCTCCAGAGCCAATTTTAAAAACTTTAACACCAAGTTTATCTAAAAAATCAACAGACTCCTTGTCATATGGAGCTGAAAAAAATTCAATATTTTTCTTTTTGCAATAGTTAAAAACTTTTTGATGAAATTCTTTTGGAAATTCAGCTTTTTTATAAACTTCATAAACTGAATTTTTCCATTTAGCTTGATAGCCAATTTTTAATTTATTGAAACAATCATCATTTACAAGGTTATCAGCAGTAAAAGATTGAAATTTTACTGCATCTGCCCCTGCTTTTTTGGCAAGATCAATTAATCTAAATGCTTTTTTTAATGAATTATCAAAGTTAGAGCCTATTTCAGCAATAGAATAAAATGGCATTCCATCTCCTACATATTTTTTTCCAATTTTAATTTTTGCCATTTTATTAAATATTTTTTACTATTGTTAAGATTAAACTTCTTAATACTTTATAATTTGCTTTAATCACACCACCAATTCTTGGTGAATCTATTCTTTTTTTTACCTTAATTTTGATATTCTTAATTTTATAGTTATTTTTATAAGAGTTAAATAAAATTTGAGACGTTAAACTGTTGTAGCTGTCAAAATATCCTATTTTACTTATTATTTTATTTTTAAAAGCTTTAAAACCATTCACTGGATCTGGAACACCTATTTTAAAATTAGAATAATATGAAAAAAAATATTCGGAAACCCTTGGAAATTTTTCTCTATTACCCACTACTATGTCAGCTTTATTTTTATAAAGTAGATTTAAAAAAAATGGAATTTTGTGGTGTGGATGTTGATCATCAGCATCAAAGGTTAAAATAAATTCATATTTTAATCTTTTTGCTTTTTTTAAACCGACTTCAATAGATTTGTCAGGACCAAGATTTTTCTTGTTTCTTAAAGTTATTGCATTTGATTTAATTGCAATTTTGTAAGTTTTATCGGTGGAAAAATCATCCACAACTATAACTCTATCAACGTAACTTTTTAAATTTTTAATTACTGTAGAGATTGTTTTCTCTTCATTAAATGCAGGAACTATAGCTACTGTTTTTTTCTTCATATTTCAATTTTTTTAAACTTTGTATAACACTCATAATTTTAACTTCTTTAATTCTTTTTATCTTTTTATTAGAAATTGAGGAGTTTAGTGGTTTATTTATATTTTTTTTATTTAAATATTTTGTTCTAATAATTAATTTGTTATCCAGGTTAAATATTTTTGCAGTTTGTTTTGCAAATGCGTACCTCGAAATTTTTATGTTTGAACTTATATTGAATATACCTGTTTTTTTTTTATTTAACAATATTTCTAAAATTTTACAAAAATTATTTATGCCTATAGGAGTACTATACATATTGTGGTAACAAAAAATTTTATTTTTTTTTCTTAAGTTAATTAAAATTTGTTCAAAGAAATTTTTCTTGGTTATTGAATATCCAAAAAATCTACCCCTTAAGATGATAAAATTTGAATAATTCTTTGCTAGATATTTTTCACAACGTATTTTGAGATATGAATAATAATTCTTATGATCTAACTTTGAATTTTCATGATTTATAATATTTTTTTGATCAAATATTGTATCAGTAGAAATTTGAATAAATTTTGAATCAAAAAATTTTGCAATTTTTAGTGTTTTTTTAAACCCTTCAAATAAAATTTTTTTACAAAATTTTTTATTTTTTTCGCATAAATCAACTTCAGAAATTGCAGAAAAATTAAATACATAGTTGGGTTTGAACAGTTTGACCTGTTTTTTAATTTCTTTATAGGGACTAAGTATATCTATTTTTAAAAATTGTACATTTTCAAATTCTGAGATTTTTGGTTTATTAAGATTATAACTTGCTAAAATTTTATATTTTTTACTAAATAATTTTATAAAATTTAAACCAGCAAGACCACTGCCACCAAAAATTAAGATTTTTTTTTTATATTTCAAATTTGAGTAAAATGTTTATTGATATATCAATTTTATATCATATAAATTTGTCAAATAATATTTTTATGAACTTTTTAAAAAATAAAACAATTCTAATAACTGGCGGGACTGGTTCGTTTGGCTCTAATTTTGCAAAAGAATTACTGAAAAATAAATATAATATAAAAAAAATTATTATATTTAGTCGAGATGAATTAAAACAATTTGAATTACAAAAAAAATTCCAAAATAATGCTAAAAAATTAAGATTTCTTTTAGGGGACATTAGAGATAAAGAGCGACTACTATATGCATTTAAAAACGTAGATATTGTAATTCATGCTGCAGCTTTAAAACAAGTTCCAGCTGCCGAATATAATCCCTTAGAATTCATAAAAACTAATGTACTAGGTAGTCAAAATGTAATTGAAGCATGCATCAATGCTAACGTAAAAAAAATTATAGCTTTATCAACTGATAAAGCGGTATCACCATTAAACTTATATGGAGCCACAAAGCTCTGTGCAGATAAATTGTTCGTTTCTGCAAATAATATTATAGGCAATCAGGATATATCATTTTCTATTGTTAGGTATGGTAATGTTTTAGGAAGTAGGGGCTCAATACTCCACGAGTTTGCTAAGCAAAATAAAAATAAACTAAAGTTTAATATAACAGATATGGAAATGACTAGGTTTAACATCTTAATGAAGGACGCAATTGATTTAGTTACTTGGAGTGTTAACAACTTAAAGGGTGGAGAGATAGTCATTCCCAAACTTAAATCTTTCAGGATAAGAGATTTGGCAAAATCTTTTAATATTAATGCAAAGTTTAATGTAATTGGAGTTAGACCTGGAGAAAAAATACATGAGGAATTAATGGGTAAGGCAGATGGCTTTGAAACATTTGAACTAAGAGATAAATATTTGATAATTTCAAATCAACTTATAAATAATAAGTACAAAAACTCTAAACTTAAAAAAATTAAAAGATATTTTTCTTATAACTCTTTAGAAAATGACTTTTTATCTATCAATGAGATAAAAAATCTAATTAAGAAAAATTTTGGTGATTTACTTTCTTAATGAAGTCAATTGCAATCATTCCTGCTAGAGGAGGAAGTAAGAGATTAAAAAATAAGAACATTAAAATTTTTTATGGAAAACCTATTCTACAAAGAACCGTAGAAATACTTAAAAAGTCACAAATTTTTGACAGTATTATTTTAACAACAGATAGTGCTAAAATTAAAAAACTTGGAAAAAAAATAGGAATTGATGTTATTATTGATAGAAGTGTAAATTTATCAAAAAATAGCGCTACTACAATCGAAGTTATCCAAGACGCAATAAAAAAATTAACTACAATTGAGTTTGATATTGTTTGCTGTATCTACCCATGCAATCCATTATTGCTTATTTCAGACTTAAAAATGACTGCAATAAAAGCCAAAAATGAAAAAAAAAGATTTATTTTTCCAGTTTGTGAATACACACATCCTGTTGAAAGAGGTTTTGAATTAGAGAAAAATAATAATATTTCTTTTATAAATAAAAAAAATGCAAATATGAATACACAAACTTTTACAAAAAAATATCATGATGCTGGCCAATTTTATTGGGCAAAAAAAGAAGTTTGGTTAAAATCATCAACAATACATAATAATTCTAAAGCTTACATAATACCAAAGTATAGAGCTGTTGATATAGATGATATTGAAGATTGGAAAAAAGCAAAAGCTTTATTTAAAGGGCTAGATTAATAAAATTTATTTTCCAATGATTTGGGTTCTATTAATATAATTTTTAACAATAATTTTTCTATCACCTACTTGAGCGATCTCGTCAGTAGTTTGTCTTGGTAAATAACATCTTTTACAAACTTCGCTACATTTGAAACCTTCTTGTTTATTGTGCATCTCTCTTGCTTCTTTAAATTTTTTCCCATGCCACATTTCATAAACAGTTTGTTTATTAGCATCTCCCATGACCTCTCTATTTTCCTCATCATTTGCACATTTCATTACCAGTCCATCTGCCCCAATTGTCATTCTTTGGTATTGTTGTGGGCAACTAAAATTATTGATATATGGTATTTCTTTTTCCTCTTTTATATCATTCCACAAATAATCAATTAATGGATTAAATGCAACCTGGTCAACATAGGGCTTGAACATTTCATAATATTTTGTTGGATTTTCTTTGATAGCGGGCCATATACCCTGAATTTTTATTACTGGCTTTTTTAGATTGTTTTCATCTTTGTATTTTTTTATATCCTTAATCTTTTGAAAAAGATCATCAAACTTAAGTGGTTTTCTTATGCTATTGTAAGTTTCATCTGTACCATCAATTGATATGGTTATCCAATCAATGCCTGCTTCAGCTATCTCTTTAAAAAAGGGGACGGTGAGTTTAAAGCCATGAGTTAGTGTTGAAACTTCTTTAATGCCGTGATCTTTTGCATACTTTATGCAGTCAACAAATTGCTTATGAAGCGTCGACTCACCCCTTAGACTTAATCTTATTGAAGGGACTTTAAATGCAATCTCATCAATAACTTTTTTAAATAGATCAAAATCCATTCTTTTAGTGTTAACCATTTTTTTAAATTCATCAGATATTGTGTAGCACATTGGACATTTTAAGTTACATATAGAGGCTAACTCTAAATCAACCAACAATGGGTAGTCTGAAACTATTTTTTCTTTAGCAAATTTTGTCCAATTATCTCTATAAATTTTATATCCCTCAGGCCAAGCAGATCCTCTATTTTTTTCAAAATTTAAATCTCTTTCCTCAGTATCCATTGAATAGTTACCTTTATTTATAGGTATAAATTTGTTAGAAAGTTTATCCACCATATGGTTATTATTATATTAATATGTAAATTTTGTAAAATTAATTTTAGTTAAATAATGAATAATTTCGATCAATTAAAAAAAGTATTTGACAAAAGAGAAAAAAAAAATATATTTTTATCTGATCTTAACCATAATCAATCCAATAATTGAAGTAGTAGGCATAGGTAGTCTAGCTGGTCTTATTTTATTTTTTTTTAATAGTATCGACAGTAATTTTAATTTA
>Ga0233427_10002875_pt1 | contig 15597 bp, 15 predicted proteins | sample SI_118_April2016_5_FD_179885 | JGI IMG/M metagenome (GOLD analysis project Ga0233427, IMG submission 179885) | Seawater microbial communities from Saanich Inlet, British Columbia, Canada - SI_118_April2016_100_MG | ecosystem: Environmental > Aquatic > Marine > Inlet | place: Canada: British...
ATTTCATCAGCCGCCGGCACAACCGGCGCAGTGATGAGTACGGCGGCTCGCTGGAGAACCGGGTCCGACTGACCCGCGAACTGCTTGAAGACACCAAGGATGCGGTGGGGGATCGTTGCGGGATTGCTATTCGCTTCGCTGTGGATGAGTTGCTCGGTGACGCGGGCATTGCCAGTGGGGCCGAGGGGCGTGAGGTGGTAGAGATGTTGGCTGAAATGCCGGATTTGTGGGACGTTAATGTGAGTGACTGGGCTAATGATTCGGTCACCGCCCGTTTTGGCGAGGAAGGGGCGCAGGAGTCTTATGTGGCTTTTGTAAAACAGGTAACCAGCAAGCCGGTGGTGGGGGTAGGGCGTTTTACCTCGGCCGATGCCATGGTTTCCCAGGTGAAACGGGGCATTTTGGATATGATTGGCGCAGCGCGACCCTCGATTGCTGATCCTTTTTTGCCACGTAAGATTGAAGAGGGGCGGATCGAGGATATCCGCGAGTGTATCGGCTGCAATATCTGTGTCAGCGGCGACTGGACCCAATCGCCGATCCGCTGTACCCAGAACCCGACCATGGGCGAGGAATGGCGTCGCGGCTGGCACCCGGAGATCATCAGCCCACGTGGGTCCAGCAAAAAGGTGCTGGTAGTCGGTGCCGGGCCAGCGGGTCTTGAGGCGGCCATGAGTCTGGGCCAGCGCGGCTATGAAGTGGCACTGGCCGACAGTGGCGATGGGGGCGGACGTGCGGTACGTGAGGCAACTTTGCCGGGGCTTGCCAGCTACAAACGGGTGAGTGATTACCGATTAAACCAGATTGCACGTTCAACCCACGTCAGCTTTTATCCGGGCAGCGAAATGGACGGGCCCAGCATTCGAGATTTCGGTGCCGATCAGGTACTGATTGCAACGGGCTCCTATTGGCGCACCGACGGGCTCGGTCGTGCAACGTTTGCGCCGGTACCGGGTATCGAGGATCATCCGCAATGTTTGACGCCCGATGATATTGTTGCGGGCATCCTGCCGGCGCATGGCCCAGTCCTCGTCTACGATGATGATCACTATTATCTTGGCGGCGTTATTGCGCAACTGCTGGCGGATCGCGGGTTGTCGGTCACTCTGGCAACCCCAGGTCCGGAAGTATCGTGTTGGACTCAGAACACGATGGAGCAGCACCGGATAGAGCAGGCCTTGTTAGAACGAGACGTTAAACTCGTCCCCAAACACACGATGGCACGAGTTGATTCCAACACGGCTACATTAACCTGCAACAGCACTGGCCGTGAACTTCAGTGCGAAGCCGCGGCACTGGTTATGGTAACCCTGCGCGCCCCCGTGAATGATCTGTACTTTGGGCTTGTCGGCCAGCAGCAAGAGCATCTGAACGATCTGCCTTTTGGAATCTTGCGTATCGGCGACTGTATGGCACCGGCGACCATTGCCGCCGCGGTTTATGATGGCCATCGGGCAGCCCGGGAGTTGGATAATCTTCCGGACCCCGATACCGTGCCATTTAAGCGAGAGCGGGCGTTGATCGATGGGCCTTAGCGCCCTGGATCAGTCGATCTCGTTGTCGTGGTCTCGCTCGCAAAGGGTGCGCTCGCGCTCAGCAGGATCGCCGTAACCGCCACCTCCGGGGAGCTCCATCAGCAGTCGTTCACCCGCGGGAACGATTTGCTTACCCTTGGTTTTCAGCGTCTTGCCACTGGCAAGGCGAACCACGCCGGGAGCGCCATCGGTACCGCCGTTTCGACCCCGAGCCGGGTAATCGACTCGGTCGAACAACGCAAAGATCGCGAATGGTGCACCCTGGGCATGCGCGATTTCGATCAATTGGCCGTGACCCCCGCGGTAGCGGCCATCACCGCCCGAGCCTGGGCGCAGTTCTTTGCGATGGAAGATCACCGGGGCGATGGACTCGGTGATCTCAACCGGGGTGTTGCGCACGCCGGAAGGAAAAGCGGTGGCTGAAAGGCCATCGCGCCAGGGTAGTGCTCCGGTGCCGCCGGAATGGAAAATAGTGACCGAGAACGGCGTGGCGTCGCCGTAATCCTGACCGTCCAGCAGACCGGGCCCGCCGGTCATCATTGGATTCCACAAACTGGAACTGCCTTCAGCCGGTGCCCGGTGGGGCAGGGCCTTGTCGATACAGCCCAGCACGACGTCGGGCAGCATCTGGCCAATGACATGGCGCACGGCTACGGCGTGTGGCCGCGGCGCGTTGAGAATACAACCGGGTGGTGCGGTAACCTTAATGGGCTCAAGTGAGCCGGCGTTGTTCGGTATTACCGAACCAATCACACAGCGTACCCCAAACGAAGCATAGGCTTGGGTGTAACTCAGCGGCACGTTGATACCAAAGGGCGAAACGCCTGAAGTGCCGGCAAAATCGACCGAGACTCCCTCGTCACTGATCTGTAGTTCGGCCTTGAGCGTGACGGGTTCGCCGTAACCGTCCACGGTCATCTCGTGGCACCAGCGGCCACGAGGCAGTTCTGCCATCTCGTCGAGCATGGCTGAGCGCGAGCGCTCGATGATGTGCTGACTGATTTCATCAAGGTCACTCAGCCCAAATTCGGTCATCATCTCGACCAGGCGGGTGCAGCCGACTGCATTGCCGACGGTCAGCGAGTACAGGTCACCGATCACCTGATCGGGTTCACGCACATTGGCGCGGACAATAGCCATCACCGCTTCACAGGGTTGACCCTGTTCAAAGAGTGGCAGGATTGGCACGCACAACCCTTCCTCAAATATCTGGCCGGCATCCGGGCCGAAGCCGCGGCCGCCGATATCGACCACGTGGACAGTAGAGGCCAGCAGGCCAACAATGCGTTCGTCGATAAAGGCCGGAGTTACTACGGTGAAGTCAAAGAGATGGCCGGTACCAAGCCACGGATCATTGGTCACGTAGACATCGCCTGCGCGCATGCGTTCCAGCGGAATGGCCTCGAGAAAGTAGCCGACCGATGCAGCCATGGCATTGACATGGCCGGGAGTGCCGGTGATAGCCTGTGCCAGCATGCGCCCGGAAAGATCAAAGATGCCGGCTGACAGGTCACCGGCTTCACGCACGGTTGTCGAGAAGGCAGTGCGGATGAGCGCCTGGGCTTGTTCTTCGACAATGCTGATCAACCGGTCCCAGGTGACCTGACGCTGGATGGTTGCCAGAGCCCCCCCGATCGCTCCGCCATGGCCGGCGGTTTGATGGTTGTTGGCAACCAGGTCGCCATGTTCGTTGCACGATACATCCCATTGTCCCGGGACAATCAGCGTGGTCTGGTCTTCGGTGATCACTACCGGACCATCGATGGAGGCACCTGGCGCCAGGGCGTTGCGGGACAGCACCGGGCAGTCGATTTTCTCGTCGGTGCCGGGCATCTGCACTGCCCGCCGGGCCGAGTTATCGTCGGCTGATGTTGCTGACAATGGTTGGGTCTGGCGGACCTGGTCATTGGCCGGGGCTGAAGCCGTTAATGACCAGGTCAGAATCTCAAGGGGGACGCCAGGGATGCCTTGGCCGTATTGTGTTTGGTAGGCGTGAGTAAAGGCATCGCTGATGATGTCACGATCGGCTTTTGTCAGTGGTCGGTCGGGCAGGCGGACTTTGATCTCGTGACCCTGCCCAGCGTAACGGATGTAGGCATGGCGTGTCTCGTCGATGCGCGCCTCTTTGGCACCGAGTTGTACAGTGGATCGCGCTTCGTGCGACATTTCATCGAATAGTGTGTTGATCAGCACCGGGTCGAGTTCATTGAGCACGGTGAAACGGCTGCGCACAACCTCAAAGGCAACCGGTGCGAGCAGAAAACCCACGGCGGAGCCCACCCCGGCATCACGTGGGATGATGACCCGGGAAATGCCCAGTTTGCGTGCCACTGCCATGGCGTGCAGCGGCGCACCCCCGCCAAAGGCGATCAGAGTGCGCTGAGTCACATCAGATCCTTTCTCCACCGCATGTACCCGGGCTGCGTTGGCCATGTTTTCATCGACGATTTCAATGATGGCCTGAGCGGCACCGTCTGCCTGGGTGCGCAGTGGTTCACCTACGGCCTGGTGCACAGCATCGTGCGCAGCTTGGGAATCAAGAGACAGGCGTCCGCCGGCAAAATGGTCGGGGTCGAGTCGTCCCAGCAGCAGGTTGGCGTCGGTGACGGCAGCGCCTTGACCGCCTTGACCGTAACAGGCGGGCCCGGGATCAGCTCCGGCACTGTCAGGCCCCACAGTGACACGGCCCAGCTCGTCGACTCGGGCGAGTGAGCCACCGCCAGCACCGATTTCAACCATGTCCACGACCGGAATCTTGATCGGCATGCCGCTGCCTTTCATGAACCGGTGGGCGCGATCAATTTCAAACGTGCGCGACAGCGGCAACTCGTAATCATCGATCAGGCAGATCTTGGCGGTCGTGCCACCCATATCAAAAGACAGCACCGACGATTCACCGAGTGTGCGGGCAAGATGGGCTGCCAGGATGGCCCCCCCGGCGGGTCCGGATTCCACCAAGCGTACCGGGAACGCTGCCGCGATGTCGATGGTGACCTGGTGGCCTCCCGATGTCATCAGCAGGCAGGCGCAGTTGAAGCCACTGTCAGCCAGCCGTTGGCGCACGTCAACAAGATAACTCGATATCAGCGGTCGAACGTAGGCATTGGCGCAAGTGGTGCTCTGGCGTTCGTATTCACGGATCTCGGGACAAACCTCGCTGGACAAAGAGATATAAAGATCCGGGAAGTGCTGCAAAAGAATCTCGCGTATGCGCGCCTCATGTGCCGGATTGGCATAGGCATGCAGCAATCCCACTGCGACGCTTTTGATGGACTCAGTCTCAATGCGCTCGATCAGTGCATTGACGGAAGACTCATCCAGGGCCTGTAACACCTGGCCGCGGTAATCAACCCGCTCACGCACACTCCAGCGTAGTGCACGTGGCACCAGTGGTGGGTTGCGATTGGCATCAAAGTTGTACTGGTCAAAGCGGTTTTCGTAACCGATCTCCAACGAATCGCGGTGTCCATCGGTCACGACCAGTGCCGTTCGCGCACCACGCCTTTCGATCAGCGCATTGGTCGCCAGTGTGGTGCCGTGGGTAATCAGGGCCACATCGGCTGGCGCGACCACGGCTTGCGATAGCAGTTGCGAAACACCCTGCATGAAGCCCTCGGCTGGGTTGGCCGAGGTGGTCAGTACTTTGGCGGTATAGCGTGTAGCTCCCACCTGCAGGACCGCATCGGTAAAGGTGCCGCCGATGTCAACGGCAATACGCGGCGCGGTACTCATACGGATGTTCCCAGCACAATGCCCAGGCGCCACTCACCCTGAAGCATCGGGTCTGCCATGACGTGCACTGCAATTTGACATGTGAAACCCTTTTTCAAATCCGGCTTGGGCGGGGCTTTTGCTGGCGGTATGCCAAGGAACCAGGTGTCGAGCAAAGTTATTCAACACCTGATTCTTATCAATAGCGTTTGAATTGTAGTGTTTTGTAGAGCAAGACTCATGGCTAACCAGGTTAAAAACTGTCTTTCATTTCCCGGGTGCGGGCAAACACTTCGACATCAGAAGCGCCGACGAGCCCCACGGTCTGCTGCAGGTTTGAGCTGTGAGGTCGCAGGAAGGGGTTGGTTTTTCTCTCCAACGCCAACGTGGTTGGCACGGTGGGTTCGCCGCGTTCGCGCGCGGCGCTGATCTGGACATCCCGTGCTACCAGGTCGGTATTACCTGGCTCTACCGAGAGCGCAAAGCGCGCGTTGGCTTGGGTGTACTCGTGCGCGCAATAAATCAGGGTCTGGTCCGGCCAGGATAAGATTTTCTGCAGTGAATCCCACATCTGTGAGGGTGACCCTTCAAAGAGTCGTCCGCAACCCAATGCAAACAGGGTGTCACCGACAAAGGCGACTCCCGCTGGCTGGCAGTGATACACAATATGGCCCCTGGTATGTCCAGGCGTATCGTGTACAGTGAATGGCCACTCGCCGAGCGCCACCGAATCACCTTCGCCTACCTGGCGGTCAATCCCCGGGATGCGATCGGCATCGGCACGTGGCCCAATAATCTCGCAACCGGTTTTTTCCTTCAGCGCCAGGTTGCCTCCGGCGTGGTCATCGTGGTGGTGGGTGTTAAAGATGAAATCCAGTCGCCAGCCTTTTTTTTCCAGCGCCTGCAGGATCGGCCCGGTGTCGGGAGTGTCGATGGTTGCGGTCAGTCCACTGACGGCATCATGGACCAGATAGCCGTAGTTATCCGAAAGGCAGGGAATCTGTTGTACCTCAAGAGTGGTCGTCATGGGTCAGGCCTTGTGGTGGCCGCTGATCGAGGCGTGTAGCGGTTTGGTTGTTTCGAAATCTGTTTTTTGCTGTTCAGTTGCCTCGCCCTGATAGTCACGCTTCCATTCATTGTAGGCCATGCCGTAGACGATCTCGCGTGCAGCGTCGTAATCCACAGACACCCCTTGGTCCTGGGCGGCTGCCATGTACCATTTGGACAGGCAGTTTCGACAAAAGCCGGCGAGATTCATCAGGTCGATGTTCTGCACATCGGTGCGTTGCTGCAGGTGCGCGACCAGCCCCCTGAAGGCAGCGGCTTCAAGCTGGGTACGTGAATCTTCGTCCATGGTTGTCTCCTTGAGCTGTGATAGCCAACGGGCGCCGAGGCACTGTTGCGCAAACGGTAGCGCCTTGTGGCTTGTTGCAGGATCGGTCCACCGGAGGGGAATAATAGCAGTCTAAAAAAGGCGTGTGGAAACCTAAGGTTGTTAGGGCGCCAAGGGGTGGAGACATCTGCTGTCAGCTCCGGTACTCGATCACGCTGATACCCGTTAAGTTTGGCTACTACAGTCATGGTGCGAATTGCAGAAAGTTCGCGGGTCGATCACTTATTGCAGGCGATGCCGGCGCCGAACCTGAGGGACAACACCCTGTCTATCGCCCGTCGCCGACAAAGAAAGACCCCCAGATCGCTTGTCTAGCCCCAGTAAGACCAGCGAAGCCCAGACCTAGCCGTTGTCTGGACCGCTCAATCATGGTCTGCTCGGGGTCTTGTTTCGCGTACTACGTGCGGTCGTCGATTTTTCTCTAGGGCGGTATGGTTGGGGTAGTTGCCTGATGCGTTATGATGGTGCGCCATGGATTTGTTCTTGTCATCGATCAGCCGTGTTTCATCTTTTCGGCCGTTATGCCGAGCCGGTGCCATCGTATCGTTATGCATGGGCTTATTAGCCGGCTGCGCAAGCTCATCGAGTAGCGGCATTGAACTTTCAGTGTCACGAGGCGATGGTACCGGCAGTTATGCTGGCACCTATATTGGCGCCCTTTCTTTGACCTCTACAGCTGATGTGGTGGCGGTTGGCTCGGCAACAGATCAGCGTATCGAGGCGGTCTCGGTTCAAGTGACCACCGACGGGCTGGCATTTGTCGAAGTGCGTGGCGTACGGATGTCTGGTGTGGTCGATAACGCTGGTAATTGGGGCCTGCAGGTATCGATTGACAATCTGCGTTCCCTGATCAGTGATACCAACATCGATCGGCTGAACGATGCCGGCTGTCCTCTTGGAGCTAAGGCGGCACGCATACAGGGAGTGATCAGCCCACCCAATCTCAGCGCTGAGGTCAGTGGGCAGCTGAAGTGCAAGCGCGCTGAAGTCACCGTTGCCACTCTGGTTACCGCCGGTACCCTGACCGCATCCTCGCAATAAACCTATGGAGAGTTTGTTTGTCGGTTGCGGCTATGTCGGCCGGCAGGTCGCCCACCTCGAATGTGACGACGGCGGCTCGGTAGGTGCCGTGGTGCGCACCCCGACCAGTGTCGCGGTACTGGGTGCTGAAGGTATTGAAGCGGTCAGTGCAGACCTTGATTCGGAAATAACGCTTTCTGTGCCAGTGACTGACAGGGTGCTGTACTGGTTCGCACCACCCTCGCCTGAGGGTAGCCAGGATCTGCGCCTGCGAAATTTGACGCGACGTCTTTTGGCAGATGGCCAGGCACCGTCGCGGGTGGTATTGATCAGCACCACCGGGGTATACGGTGATTGCCAAGGGGCATGGGTGACCGAGGAGCGAGTGCTGGCGCCACGAACGGATCGTGCACGGCGGCGTGTAGATGCCGAGATGGCCATGCGTCAATGGTGTGATGCCCTGGGGATAGCGTTGGTCGTGCTTCGGGTGCCGGGCATTTACGGGCCGGGTAAATTACCGCTGAAACGGTTGCGGGCCGGGCAGCCGGTGCTCGCGCCGGCGCTTTGCCCCTGGAGCAACCGGGTACATGTCGAAGATCTGGTTCGCGCCTGTCTCGTAGCCGCGCGGATCGATGAACCATGTCCGGTCTATAACATCAGTGACGGGTATCCCTCAACTATGACTGACTTTTTCTTTCAGGTCGCCGATGCCGTTGATCTTCCCCGCCCGCCAGTGATCGATGCTAAGACGGCGCGCTCGCAGTTAAGCCCCGAGATGCGCTCCTACCTGGCTGAGTCCAAGCGCATAGATAACACCCTGATGCGCGAACACCTGGGAGTTGTGATCCGTTACCCGGGACTCGCCATGGGCCTGGCACAGATCGTACCTGGCTGAGCCAGCGCTGGTTGTGCTAGAAAATCCGGAACAGCTGTCACTGCCGTCATGGCATAAATGAAGTGTCCCACCAAAGCGTGTTCGCGGGTCACCCGGGTCTGTTGCCAGGCTCCAGCAAGGGGTCCATCAGTCGGCGCCACCATGGGGGAATCAGTGCCGGCCAGAATAGGGCGTAGTAGCCCGCAGGGAGTGTGGGTGCATCGGGGCAAGGTTGCAGTGCCCAGAAATGTCGCCCGGGGTGCAGGTGATGTGCGGGATGGCGAGTTAATTCCAGCAGTGTCCAACGTGACCAGCGCGCCTCGGTCTGCCAGGAATGCTGTGCTGTCACCGGAGCGCCTGGCTCACGGCGCAACCCGTAATGCCGGATGTAGTTGACGTATTCCAGCATGAAGATGCCGATCAGCGCCTGGCCGACAAAAGCCAAAGCGACACTGCTCGACAGTCCCTGCCATATGCCGATGACCAGGATACTCTGGAGCAATAAACCGAGCAGCACCGGGTTGAAACGTTGGTGTGATCCGCTGCGCCCGGCGAGTACCCAGGCGCTCTTAAACTGGGCTGGGAGGGTGTACGCCAGTTGTTGCCAGAAGTTGCGTTCACGCGGCGCACTGGCCGGGTCGGTGTCGGTAGCCACCGCCGGATGATGATGGCGATTGTGCTCAATCGTGAAATGCAGATAAAGCGTCAGCAGCAGATTCCAGCGTCCGAGCCAGTGGTTAATCGATCGTGCGGAACTGTGCCCTAGTTCATGCGCCACGATGATGCCGCTCGAACCACTGTTGATCCCAACACTAAGCATGGCGACCCAGGTGGCAGCGGTGTTGCCAGCGACTGTGACACACCAGCAGAGCGCCACAATGACGCTGGTATGCAATAGTACGTGCAGGTAAAGCAGCAGCGAAAGGCCCCGCCCATCGCTACGCACGGCCCGTAATGGCGCGGATCGAGCCAGGGCGAGATCCACAAGCGGGTAGAGCACCAGGACTAAGATGGCGCCCGCCGCCGGTTGACCTGCAACGATGCCCGTTAGGGTAACCAGCGGGGCGATCAGCCCCAGCAGGTGCCAAGCCCCAGATTCAGGGGTAGCCACCGGCCCCAGGGTAGCCGTTGTCGGTGCTGGGGTATGGGTCATTGCGTTTGGGCCAGCCTCAGCGTTCGTAGGATTCCCGTCGTGCAGCTTCGGACAGTACGATCAGGTACTGCAGAGGGTCAGGCAGGGTCATCTCACGTGCATCGGCCAGGGATTCACAGCCGGAATAACTGACCGCCGAGCGCAGATGACCGCGAATTCGGTGGAGGATATCGACCACGCCACCGCGGTAGGGCACCTGGATTTCCTGACCCTCGGGTGGTGTTGCCAGCGCCGCATCCACGGCTTCAGTGTCCTCGCCGTCGTAGAGCGACTCCATCACGGCTTCAGGGGACGTCATACCGCGGTATATTTTCTTCTTGCTATGAGTTGCTGGATCCTCGATCACCCGTCCGGGCGCTTCATCGGTACCTGAAAGTGCACTTCCCAGCATTACGGTGTCAGCACCGCAGGCAAGTGCCAGGAAGATATCCTTGTCGTGGCGTACACCGCCATCTGCCATGATCGCAATCTCGCCACCCACCGCACACCAGGCCTCACGGATAGCCTGTAGTTGCGGTACGCCAGCCGCGGTCTCCAGGCGTGTCCGGCAGCCCCGACCCGGGCCAACCCCCACTTTGACGGCATCAGCCCCCAGATCGCGCATGAATTGGGCACCGGCACCCGTAGCCACATTGCCGCAGACCAGCGGAGTGTTGGGAAACTGCGCCCGCAGGCGCTCGATCCCGTTTTGCATGACCTGCGAATGGCCGTGAGCAATATCCACAAAAAGGCAATCGGCACCGGCTTCGAGGAGTGCCTGGGCACGCTCTAAAAAATCCCCAGAACAACCAACAGCGGCTCCCGCGAGTAGTCGGCCCTTGGCGTCTTTGCTGGCAAACGGACGCTCGCGCAAAAAGCGCACGTCCTTGCGCGTGATGAGCCCATGGATACGTCGCTCATCGTCGATCAGCGGCAGTCGCTCGATGCGGCCATCAAACATGATGCGCTCTGCTTCTTCGGTTGCTACTCGCGGCCCTGCGGTTTTTAACTCGGCCAGTGGTGTCATGAAGCGGTCCACAATCTCGCCGTCCTGTGAACGGTCCCACGGAATGTCCCGGCGTGTCAGAACACCCGCCAGGATGGCGCTACCGGGTGCATTTTCAATCAGAATGCCGTTGATCTTGTGTTTGCGCGCGAATGCGCGGGCCTCGCCGATTGTAGAGCCGGCAGGCAGGGTGCGAGGGTGTTCAATCACGGCGCTGTGGCTGCGTTTGACCCGTGCCACCGTATCACTTTGGCGCTCAATGCTTTGTCCGCGGTGAACAACGCCTAATCCGCCTTCAAGCGCCATGGTCTGTGCCATGTCGCCTCCAGTGACGCTATCCATATTGGACGAGATGATGGGTAATTCCAAGGCAATGGCGTGAGTCAGACTCGAACTCAGCGGTACAGCTGCGCGGCTGGCAGTAACACCCCTTTGCGGGCGAAACAGAAAATCGTCAAAGGTTTTGCCGATCCAGAGGGGATCGAGGGATTGCTTATTCATGGTGTGGGTTGGGCTAGTGACGCCCGATCATGATCGCTACGGGAAAAGGAGTAGTGCGGATCATAAGACCCGTTCCTTTGTGACTCAAGCGCGCAAGCCGTTACCGTGGCCCAAAACCTGGCTCCCCGAGGGGACCCGACGGGGGGTATCAGGCAGGGGCTGGGTGCCAGCCGGCATCGGCCCATAACTGGCCGCTGACTGCAGAATTTCGAATCATAAAGCAAATCGCGTCGGCGATTTCCTCGGGCCGAATTAGCCGGCCGAGCTGGGTATTGGGAAGGATATGCTGCTCAACATAGCCTTCCGGCATGGCTTGAAGCATCGGCGTGTCGACAAAGCCTGGATGGATGACCCCGGTGCGTACCCCGTGGAACATTGCTTCTTTCATTAGCGTTGAGGCCGCGCCTTCAAGACCGGCCTTCGTGCTGGCATAGGAGACTTGACCGCGATTGCCCTGTGAGGAGACCGAGCCGATAAAGATAATGGTGCCCTGGACTTTCTCCTCGGCCAGCCATTTTTTCAGGCCGCGCTCACGCCGATCGACGGCGATTCGGGCGATCATTTCCATGGCCCAGTAAACCGGGTGAATCAGATTTACTTCCAGAACCTGGCGAAAGACCTCTGCCGGGTAGATATCAGCCTTCCCGCTATCGCGATCAATTTTGACCGCCATCCGGTCGCGAAAAATGCCGGCAGCCGGAACCACGATTTGGACAATGCCATGTTGGCGCGTGGCCTCATCAAACACCAGGGCGCGAAAATCCTCATCGGTGACGTCCCCGGCGAATGGCAAAGCCACTTCGCTGCCCGCCGTGCTGTTGATCTCATCGGCAAGATCACGTAGCGGCCTCTCGTTAAGGTCTACCAGAGCGATACCCTTGGCCCCCTGGGTTACGAGTTCCAGTGCTGTGGCACGGCCTATGCCGCTGGCGGCGCCGGTGACTACGCTGACTTTGTCTGTGATCTGCATAAATCGCCTCCCGGCGCTATCCGGGTGTCTGTGGATGGCTATTGGACTTGAACCACCTTCACCTGATCTTTGTTAAGACAATGGTGCATTGCACAAATGAAGTTGTCAACCAAAGCAGTCATGTAGAAATGAAAAATATCGGTAAATAAAGTTATTTACCTTTTAGAATCATTATCAGACCGCGTTATATTGCGCAGCGCAACAAGGTTTCCCTTCGTCAGAAATTACATTACAGGGCGACCCGTATCGCCAGCGCAATCAGAATCAGGCCAAAAAGACGGTCCAGCATTCGGGCCCGGGCGCGTAGGCGCTCAAGGATTGCCGAGTGCGAGAGCACCAATGCAACGAGCGCATACCAGAGTGCATCGATGATCCCAGCGGTCAGCGCCATGATCACTTTCTCGCCCATTCCGGCCTCGGGTCGGACAAACTGGCTGAAAAGGGCGAGGAAGAAAAGTGCAATCTTTGGATTAGTGATGGCGATCGCGAAGCCATCCCGGACCGGAGTAGCGCGGCCAGCCGTGGCAACAGGGTGCAACGCTTCGGCGGCGCTCGCTGTGCTGCGCAGACTGCGGATTCCAAGGTACACCAGCAATATTGCCCCGCCGTAGCGCATGCCGTCGAACAGAGCGGGTTGCTGGGTGATCAGCAGACCAATCCCGCCCGCGGTCAGCAGGGCCCAGATGACGATTCCAACGCCATGGCTTACGGCTGTCACGACCCCCTGAGTCCGCCCGCCTGCCAAAGTGTTCTGGACCACTACTGCCAGGCTGGGCCCGGGGGACATAGCGCCAAGAATGCAGATGGCCGACATCGATAGCCAGAGTGACAGGGGCATGGGTATGAACCGGCAGTAACCAGCCCCTAGAATATCCTTTCAATTGCAAAGGTTCTATGACTTAGGGGCAAGTAATGCCAACTGGGATTCTTGATTTGTACATGCGTCAGGATTGTCACCTGTGCGAGGATATGCACGCACAGCTCGTGGCACTGCAAAGCGATTACTGTTTTTCTATCCGGGTGCATGATGTCGATCAGAGCCTGGACTGGGCCGACGCCTACGGTGAGAAGGTTCCCCTGCTGATGGCCGCTGATGTCGAGGTCTGTCGGTATTTTCTGGATTTGCAGGCTTTTAAGACCTATGTCGGGGGCTGATGCCACCGCTTGAGCTTTGGCTGGCAGTGCCTAGGTTCCCTCACCCCGCCACGGATTCGGCATAGTTGAGGCCTGGCCTGGTCTGTTTTGGTCGGTAGTTCTGGCTCCATCTGGACTAAGCTTTTCGTGTACCTTTGCCGTTGCATCGAAATCCGTTTTTTAATTGCCCAGACCAGCAACACGCGAGAGTCGCCGTATTACAATCGAGTACCGCAGGAATGGCAATTGTCCATAGGAAAAATCGAGGAGTAGTCCCATAGCCGTCCTGTGGAGTCAGCGACAAAATGGCCGCCTGTATCAGGTGCGCGGCGCCGGCGCCAGCCGGCGTCTGTATACCGATGGCATCTTGCATAGCCAGTTCAATCCTCGACGAATTGTGACGGGCAGCGTTTGGGATCTGCTCTGGCTTGGTCTTTATTTTCACCCACGCCCAGAACCCCAACGGGTTTTGTTGCTGGGGCTGGGTGCAGGCACCGTGGTGCGTCAGTTGCAGATGTTATTTGGCGAACTACATGTGACCGCAGTAGAGAACGACCCGGTACATGTACGCGTGGCGCGCGAACAGTTCGGCATCGAACCTGAACTGGCGACTATTCATCTTGATGACGCAAAACGCTTCGTCGCGCGCTACCGCGGGCCACGATTTGATCTTGTGATAGATGACATTTTTGGCGGCCTTGGCGGCGTTCCAAGTCGTGCGATTTCCTGTGATCGCCAGTGGCTTTCACAATTGCAACGCTGCCTGTCGCCGACCGGCGTACTCAGTATCAATTTTGCCGACCACGATGAGCTGAAAAATTCTGCGGTCCCGGCGATGCTGGGGCGTAACAGCCCTGTCAAGAGCGCATTCAGTTTGCGCTGTCCGGCAACGGAGAACGTCATCGCAGCGCTACTGCCTTACGTGGCACAAAGTGCCGACCTGCGCGCCCACCTGAATGCAACGCCGATGCTGGCAGCACAACTGCAAAGTGGGGGATTACGCTACCAGGCCCGCACTCTTACATCGGCGTCATATGCCGCACCCCAAATGTAGCCCGGGCACGGCGGTGCGGTTAGACTCTCTCTCAACCCACCTTCTTTCATGCTTTGTCCGCTAGTTGGCCAAGCAAAGCGCAAAACGGAAAACCCATCATGAGTACCGACACTACTACCCAGAATATGGCGCTCTTTTGTGATTTTGAGAATATTGCCCTGGGTGTACGCGATTTTACCGACCAGAAATTTGACATGAAGGTGGTGCTTGAGCGATTGCTGTTAAAAGGTAATATTGTGGTCAAAAAAGCCTATTCGGACTGGGAGCGTTACCAGAGCTTTAAGGCGGCGATGCACGAAGCCGCGTTTGAGCTCATTGAGATTCCGCACGTGCGCCAATCTGGCAAGAACTCTGCCGATATACGTATGGTCGTTGATGCACTGGATCTTTGCTACACCAAGTCCCATGTTGATTGTTTCGTGGTGCTAAGCGGCGACTCTGACTTTTCACCGCTGGTGAGCAAGCTGCGTGAGAACAATAAGTACGTTATCGGTGTGGGGGTCAAGAACTCGACTTCTGATCTGTTGACCGCTAATTGCGACGAGTTTATTTTTTACGATGATCTGGTTCGCTCCAAACGCCCGACTCGAAAGAAAAAGACCAAGGCCACCGCATCCAAAAAGAAATCTGGGTTGAGCGAGGACGAGAAGCGCAGCCAGGATGCCATCGACATGGTTATGGCAACGCTGGATGATCTTTTTGAAGAGCGTGGTGATACGGACAAGGTCTGGGGTTCGATGGTCAAGCAGACACTAAAACGTCGCCAGCCCGGATTCAGCGAGCGTTATCATGGCTTCCAGTCGTTTGCGGGCTTACTCGAAGAAGCGGCCAGCCGGGGACTGTTGCAGTTGCAGCACGATGAGAAGTCCGGTGGTTACATCATTACTCGCACCCCATAGGGCAGGGTCGGCGACTTTTCTTAAGCTTTGAAGTTATGCACGGTCTTGTGCCACCTGACCCTGAAACCGAGGCCTCGGAAGCGTGCTGGGCCTTGGTCTACATGCCCGGGCGCAACCGCCAGCATTACCCGGCTAACTGCGTCCGACTAGTTGATTCTGCCAAAGCCGCGCGCGCCGGCGCACAGCCAGCGCAGCGGCTTTTTCCAGCCAAGGTGTTGGGCCCATCCCAATCTTCGCAAGGGCAGATGCTCTACACCCTGGTGGAGTGGTTATCACCCGAGTGATTTGCCGTGGTGAGGTCGACCCTCATGCTTAACTGTTTTATTTGCTTAAGTGGCGCCCGTGCGCGCTTATGACTCGACGCGGGC
>Ga0233427_10002876_pt1 | contig 15597 bp, 15 predicted proteins | sample SI_118_April2016_5_FD_179885 | JGI IMG/M metagenome (GOLD analysis project Ga0233427, IMG submission 179885) | Seawater microbial communities from Saanich Inlet, British Columbia, Canada - SI_118_April2016_100_MG | ecosystem: Environmental > Aquatic > Marine > Inlet | place: Canada: British...
CGAGTAATCTGGATGCTGCTGATTTGTTGCCATCGGCACCGTTCAGAACCTTCAAAATATGATTCTTTTCAACTTCGCAGAGTTCAAGTTCTTCAGTTCTGCCTTTTAAGGCAGGAGGCACAAGGCAATCTATAGTACTTCCAGTTTGATAGCATTCTTCAAGTGAACGATTCAGCAGCATTGAGCGTTCAACCACATTTTTCTATTCACGCACATTACCAGGCCAGTTGTAATTATTAAAAAAGGCTAAATCCGCTTTACTGAATTCTAACGGAATGAGTTTTAGTTTAGGTGCAAGTTCTTCGGAAAAGTGTTGTGCCAGCAATGGAATGTCCTCTGAATGCTCGTGTAAAGGTGGTAGTTGTATTGAAACGACAGTCCATTCTATTAAGACTTGATTACATGCTAAAAAACAAAATTACTGTTAAAATTACGGATTTTTAATTATCACTTCAAAAAACGCTCTTTAATGAAATCAGCAATTTCATCAATATTATTTAAGTCCAAAACGGGCAGCTGAATTTTTTTTCCTGGAGGAATATCTGTCGCTAAGGCAATTATGCCGGAGTCATTTGGGTATAACAACGATTTCCCCAGACTCGGCCGGTGCAGTTCAATCTTTGCCAGTGGTTCATGCTTGAATCCCTCAATCAAAACTAAATCCAATTCACTGAGTGACAAATGCGGTAGCAGTTCTTCCAGTGACGGATCTCCTTTTCTTTCAGGAGACTCATGTACGAGTGCCCAGCGTTTGGCTGAAGCAACCATCATTTCACAAGCTCCTGCTTTTCGCAACTCATAGCTGTCTTTGCCTGGATGGTCAATATCAAACTGGTGATGAGCATGTTTTATCAGTCCTATTTTTAAACCATTACGCTTTAAAACAGGAATCAAGCGTGTCAGCAAGGTTGTTTTGCCGGTGCCACTATAAGCACAAAATCCAAGCAGTGGAGGAGTTGCTGTTAACATAAAATGTTTACTCTTGATTCAACTAAATATTTCAACTACAAAAGTTCTGCTAAAATGATTTTCTCTTTAAAATACTCATTGTAGCAATTTCCCATTCACGAGATCAAACTGTACATCAGCCAGACCATCAAAATATTGTGGTACATGACTGGTGATCACAATTGACATACCTGCCGACTTCATCCGCTGCATTAAAAGATACGCTTGCTCCCTTGACTCCTGATCCATGTTGGAAACAGGTTCATCCAGTAGCAGTACCTTTGGTTTCAAAATCCAGGCTCGGGTAAAAGCAACACGTTGCTGAACTCCTCCGGACAAAGTATTTGCCTCCTGTTTTGCCAAATCAGTCAGTCCGGACCATTCAAGTGCTTTCTTAAGAGATTCCCTGCGCTGTTCTCGAGTTAAAGAAGTGAAACGCAAACCATACGCAACGTTTGATTCTACAGTACCACTAAACAAAAAAGCCTGTTGGTGCAGGTAAATAATTTCCTTGCGTATAATAGGCATGACTTTTTTCCAGCAACGTAACTTTCCGGAAAATTCGATTTCAGCTTTTTCTGGTTTTTCAAGTCCGGCTATGATTTTAAGCAAGGTAGTTTTTCCGGAACCATTTTTTCCAGTGAGCAAGATACACTTTGCCGGATAAAGTGACAAATCGACTTTACGCAGAATTTCAACTTCAGCAAATGTTTTTTCAATACCATGAAAAACAAACAACGCTTCGCTCATGTAGTTCCCCCTTTTTTACTCTGAATATAACTCAGGAATGCGGTAAGCAGAAAAGAGAGTAACAACAAAACCAGACCCAGCGCAATTCCCTGTGCAAACTCTCCTTTGCTGGTTTCAAGGGCAATGGCCGTAGTAATATTACGGGTATATCCCATAATATTTCCGCCCACCATCATCGATATTCCTACCTCAGAAATAACCCTGCCAAATCCAGTAAGCACTGCGGCCAGCAAACCAAAACGCACCTCATAAAATATAGTCAGGATTGTATACCACATAGGTGCACCCAAGGTACGGGCTGTTTCCCATACTCTACTGTCCGCTGCCTGAATTGCTGCATAACCCAATGCTACCAGAACCGGAAAGCATAAAATAATCTGACCTATTACCATGGCGCTTTGTGTGAATAACAACTTTAAATCACCAAAAGGACCTTGACGTGTCAGCAGTACATAAAGGAATAATCCTACTACAACTGTTGGCACAGATAGGAGAGAATTAAAGAATGCAAGAATAAATCTGATGCCTGGAAAGTTTCCATGGTGCAATCCGAAGGCGAGCAGAAGCGCGAAAGGAGTGGTTAACAAAATTGCTTTGAGTGATACCGAAAAGGATATCAGGACAATCGACCATAATTCGGTATCACCGTATAACAGTAATTGCAATGCTTCTTGTATAGTTAAAAGTAAACCATTCATTTCAGTTTTTAATTGCAGTTGGGATAAACAAAGGTTGTCCATCCAGACGGAAATTTCTGATACGGTTTTGACCTTCTACTGAAGTCAACCAGGCAATCAACGACATAGCTCCCAGATAATTGATGCTTGGATAACGTGCCGGATTGACTGCGATTATGCTGTAAGGATTATATAATTCAGCATCACCTTCAGCCAATAATTTTAGTGCCAACTTAGAGCGCATTACCATCCATGTTCCTCGGTCAGTAATTGTATAAGCTCTTAATTCGTTCGCCATTTGCAGTACACGTCCCATACCCTGTCCTACTTCACGATACCATAAAAGTTCCGGTTTCCAATTTGCTTTTTTCCAGAGATAAAGTTCCTTTTTATGAGTCCCGGAATCATCACCACGCGAAACAAACAAATGTTTTCCACGTGCAATTTTTTGCAAACTCCTCACTGCATTATTTTCTCCATGGATCTTTGCTGGATCATTAGCAGGCCCGACAATCACAAAATCATTATACATCAGACTGCGACGATTTAAGCCATATCCTGCATCAACAAAACGCAATTCTGCAATTGGCGCATGAACGAGTACCACATCCACATTACCGTCCTGTCCCATACGCAGTGCATGTCCAGTACCGACGGAAAGTACATGTACTACATTTCCGGTCTGCTTTTCAAAATACGGAATGAGCACTTTAAGCAGGCCTGAGTTTTCGGTACTGGTTGTAGTTGCTAATCTGATAGGTTCTGCCTGAACAAACCCAGTACAGAAAATGTATAAGATGAATACAAAGAGTAATTTATTCATAAAAAATTGTAAATATTTAGTATTTAAACTCCTATGTATCTCAGCATAATTTGCTAAAGTTGTGTATTTTCGGTTGAAGCAGAAATTCCTCTAAAAGTTAAACGCCAATATAATTAAGGTTTTTGCAGTAACGTACTATTCATCATAGAGCCAGACCCGAACTTCATCTCCTTCTGCAAATCCTTCCGACTCTTCTTCCGTCAACAAAAAAGCATCCGCTTGAGTTGTCGAATACAGAATTGAGGCACCACCTGCAGCGATAAAAAAGGCACGCTCGTTTTCAATCCGGAGACGCACATATTCAGTGCGGCCAATTTGCGAAGAAATTTTAGTAGCAAGTTTCACAAGTTTTTTACGGTAAGGCCATTCTGCAGAACGACCACCCATCAGTCTCAGCGAACGTCCGACAAAATAATCATAAGCTGATAAACAGGATACTGGATTTCCAGGGAGCAAAAACACTTTTTTCGCGACGCCTCCAGATTTTCCTGAAATCAGCCCAAATCCGGTTGGAGCTGCAGGACGCATAGTTATTCCGTGTACCAGTAATTCACCAAGTTCATCCAATAGGATTGGTCCATGATCCTCAATTCCAACAGAAGTACCTCCGGTTACGATAATTAGATCCGCGCTGGATTCACTTAAATGCTTCCGTAGTAAATCGCGGTCATCCGGAAGATGGTGAACTGCTTTTAAAAGACCACCATCACGTTTAATAAGTGGTGAGAGCATGACCGAATTAGAATCAATGATTTTTACTCCGCCAGCTTGCTCTCCGGGTTTCAGCAATTCGTTTCCAGTGATCAATAATTCAACTTCCGGTTTGCGGACAACTTTGACGCTTTTCAAACCTATACTGGCCAAAACGCCAATGTCCTGTGGTCGGAGAAAACGAGCCTTATTTAGTATAGACTGGTTTCTTTTAATATCTTCACCAATCAGTCCTACATGTTTCCCTGGGGATACCGCATCTATAACCTGAATTTGATCACCGACTAATTCAGCATTTTCTGCCATCAAGACTGCATTTGCACCTTTTGGAAGAGGACCTCCGGTCATGATACTCAATGCTTCTCCGGACAGAACTTCTGCCTCATACCTTTCTCCGGGAGTAACTTGACCAACTATGCTAAACATTAATGGATTGTAAATAGACGCACCAAAGGTGGATTCCGCATGCAGTGCATACCCGTCCATGGCAGATCGATCAAAGTTTGGTACATTTACAGTAGAAATAATTTCCTGAGCCAAAATCCGACCGCTTGCTTCAACAGTAAGTATCTCCTCAGAAGACAACAATTGAGAATGTTCCTTGATCAATGCCAGCAAAGTTTTCACAGGTGTACGCTTAAGAAATCCACGCATGCGAATATCAGCTTTTGACTTCATTTAAGCAACTATCTTCATGGAATTAAATTAATATTTAAGACTTTTCAAATACAGCTTCAAAATCCCAGCCAAGCTGACGTTCTGAGAAGTTGTGATAAATCGGCTGAAAAATGATTGATGCTCTCACAACTAATATGCTAGTAGCCAGTCGCAGCCCCGACCAAAGATACTGTTCTATATCACCATCAGAAAAAACACGTTCAAAGTGCTTTAACTCAGGATCATGCCGACTGTCTATCATCACACCTAATGCTTTCCAACTTGCATCAGTCCACGGATTATTGGCGATTTCCTGCCTTTGCATCATTACAGTCACCTGAAATTCTTTATATTTTTCAGGATTTTTTTTAAAATCACTCATAGTTTTTCTGAACTGTATTTTACACTTTTAGTAGGCAGACAAAGTATCACAGACTTGCAGCTTAATCAATCAGACACGTAATATTTTTCCGAATATACTTTTACTAAGCAATCATGCCTCTTTCAAAAAAGTAACGGAAAAACCAACATCATTCTCTGAAAAAATGACTGTTGATTTGAAGGGATGATTATTTTTTCAGCACAAAAAAAGCATTTGGACCAGCGCAGAAATCTATCTGGATCTGACGATGATAAACAAAAACAACCGTTTTACCGCCGATCATTTCCGCAAATTCAAAGCGCCACTCGTCTGTTTTTTGTTGAAATTCACGTTGAAGAACCTTAAATCTCTGCATTTCCCTGAGCAAAACATATGCTACAGAAGGGTGCTGTTCCGACTCCAGAGAACTCCCGTAAATTCCGGAAACTGTATATCCAGTTTCTTGATTAACAGCTTTTTCACAAAGATTTTCCTGCTTTTCTGCTGACTCTGCCACCTGAACAAAAGTACCTGCAAACACACATAAAACAGTAAAAAACAGACGCATCATTCACTTCAATAAAATAGGGCTAACTTTCACCTTGTCTCCCGCCAACTCAATCTGGTGAAATGAAGATTTTTGTCCTGGATAAAGTATTGAGGTAGAGGATGCGGAATTAAGCAGCAACAGTTCCGGAGCAGAATCTCTGGATAATCGATGCTGCCAATTACGGTGAATGTGCCCGTGTAGATATAGACGAATGTTTGGTTGACGCAAAATCCAGTTCCGGACAGGTACAAGATTGTAGAGTTCGTGAAAATGATCCACCTCCCAGCCTTCAGGAAAAGTCAGTGGATAATGATTAACAATGATAAAACGTGTTTTTTCCGGAAAACTGCTCAGCAGATTTTCAGTAGCCTGAATTGTACTGCGGCGTACAGTGCCTGAGGCAGTTAACCAGTCGTTAGGATGAGCACTGTCCCAACCTGCTATTACCCAGTCCGAGTTTAGTTTACGTACATGAATTTCTTTGTCACCAAAGAATTCTCCAAAATATTGTTTATAATAATCTTTGCCTCCGCTTTCCTTTATATAACGATCATGGTTTCCCGGAATTATGGTGACACGTTCCGGATCTTTGATCAGAGGTTCGAGTGTCTCTCTTGCCAGTGAAAATTCACGTTCCAGTGAAAGTTGAGTCAAATCTCCGCTGATTACCAGATGATCCCATTTCATCTGTTGAATTTGCTCTACGAGCAGTTTTGCTCTTTGAAGAGGATATTGTTTGGCACGGCGAAAAAACAAATTCCCCATGCCTAAAATTCTTTTAGACTTGCATTCTTGAAAATTTTGCGGATATGTCTGGAAATGCAAGTCAGATATGTGTACGATGGTCGGGTTCATGAATGTTTTTAATTCTGTTGAGCTGGCTGTTTTAAAATTAGCTTTGAAGTCAGGTTTCCGGATTTAGTTATAGTTTAAGATGTTTTGTAGAAAAAACTTTTTTGAGCAGAATGCCTTTTTATTGTCTTGTTCGCAAGCGTTCTTTTTAATGCAGGAGCGCTAACTGGTTTTTATCAATCACAATCTCAGGAGGATTAATGGTCCTATTACTTTTTGCATCAGCGTTTCTCGGATTAGGAATAGCGCTTGTTTATTATCTCAAAGTATCAAGTATCCCACTAACACAGGGAATAGAAAACACAGAAGAAGCAGAAAAACTTACAAAAATTCACGGTGCAATTGCCAGAGGCGCAATGGCATTTTTAAAAGCCGAGTACAAGTACATGGTGTACTTCATGGCAGGATTTGGAATTTTGATCGCTCTGCTGATTGATGATCCGCACACACCGGATGTTAATGAAGGACTTTACACCGCAATCTCATTTCTACTTGGTTGTGTAATTTCAATCCTCTCCGGATTCATCGGGATGCGGATTGCAACTATCGGTAATGCTCGAACAACAACTGCCGCAAAAAATTCAATCGCTGAGGCCTTTTCAGTCGCACTGAACTCCGGTGCTGTGATGGGTTTCGGCTTAGTTGGTCTTGCAGTTCTTGGAATGATCGGCATTTACCTGGTACTTGAGGCACTTCTCCCTGGAATCGAAAAACATATTTTGATGGAAGTCATGGCAGGTTTCGGACTTGGCGGTTCCTCCATCGCACTCTTCGCACGTGTCAGCGGTGGAATATTTACTAAAGCCGCAGACGTTGGTGCCGACCTTGTGGGAAAAGTTGAGAAGGGTATTCCGGAAGATGACCCACGTAATCCGGCAGTGATTGCAGATAATGTTGGAGATAATGTAGGTGATGTCGCCGGCATGGGAGCGGATTTATTTGGTTCCTGTGCGGAAAGTACTTGTGCTGCCTTAGTTATCGGTGCGGTTGCTTTTGCCACTAATCTGGAAGCACTTTTATTCCCAATTTTAATTTCCGCAGTCGGTATTCCAATCAGTCTTATTACTATGTTCACTATACGCGTGAAGGAAGAGAAAGACGTTGCTCCGGCATTAAAACGACTCTTGATTGTGGCAACAGGTCTCAGCGCAGTCGTAATGTATTTTGTTTCCATGTGGGCACTTCCAGAAAGCTTTGTAATAAACGGCGAAGCTTATACAAACATGGACGTATTTCTGAGTTACTTAACGGGCGCAGTAGCAGGATTGCTGGTTGGTCTGCTAACCGAATACTACACTTCACATGATTTCAAACCGGTACAGGAAGTTGCAAAAGCCTCTGAAACCGGTGCAGCGACAAACATCATTTTCGGGCTTGCTCTGGGTTATCAAAGCGCCGCTGGTTCAATTCTGATCTTAGCTGCCAGTATTTTCATACCCTTCACACTGGCAGGAATGTACGGTGTCGCGGTTGCGGCAATCGGTATGTTGAGCACTTTGGTGGTTGGTTTGACGATTGATGCCTATGGACCCGTTGCAGATAATGCCGGTGGAATTGCCGAAATGACGGGCATGGGCGAAAGTATCCGGGAGCGTACAGACGTGCTGGATTCGGCGGGGAATACTACTGCTGCAATCGGAAAAGGATTCGCCATCGGTTCTGCGATTCTGACTTCCCTGGCTCTTTTTTCTGCATTTTTAACACGGGCCGATCTTATGGATCCTGAAGCAAATATCATGGAAAGCATTAACCTGCTTGACCCGCTTGTCTTAACAGGTTTGTTTGTCGGCGGAATGCTGCCTTTCCTCTTTTCCGCAATGACCATGAAGTCGGTTGGAAAAGCTGCATTTGACATGATTGAGGAAGTACGGCGGCAGTTTCGCGAAATTCCGGGAATCATGGAAGGAACCGGAGAACCGGATTATGAAAAATGTGTCGCAATTTCAACAGAAGCAGCTCTTCGTGAAATGATTCCTCCAGGAATCCTGATCATGGGAACACCGCTTTTAGTGGGTTTCCTGTTTGGAGTACCTGCTGTTGCGGGAATTTTGGCAGGTTCGCTGATTTCCGGAGGAGTACTCGCAATTGCTTCTGCCAATTCCGGAGGAGCCTGGGACAATGCAAAAAAATACATTGAAAAAGGTAACCTCGGCGGCAAAGGCACCGAGACACATAAAGCGGCTGTTGTAGGCGACACTGTAGGCGATCCTTTCAAGGATACCTCAGGACCAGCTTTAAATATACTGGTTAAACTTTCGGCTATACTCAGTTTGGTTTTTGTACCGTTTTTCATTCAGTACGGCGGTTTGTTAATAGGCTGAGTTTCTTCCGGCGGACCTGCGGGTCCGCTACTCCGTAACGCTGTTTAAACCTCCTCCTGCTTTTTTTCAATAACTTTCTGTGTCAAATTCAAAGATTTATTTGGATCATAATGCGACCTCACCGTTATTGCCTGAGGTTTCGGCTGCAATGGCGGAAGTGGAACATTTAGCATTTGCCAACCCTTCAAGTCCGCATTGGGCAGGTCGTGACGCACGTATTTTATTAGAAGATTCCAGGGATAATTTGGCACACTCTCTGGGTACAAAACCTCAGGAGATATTCTTCACCAGCGGAGGTTCTGAAAGCAACAATACCGTCCTCCGGCAGTTATTAATGACTTCCGGAGAAAAGCATATCATCAGCTCAGCAGTTGAGCATCCTTCTGTTCTGGAAACTTGCCGTATTCTTGCTGAACAACAAAATATAGAGTTCACTGAACTGACAGTTGATTCATCCGGAACTTTAGCTCTAGATGATCTGAGTGGGGCGATCCGTCCGGAAACAGTTTTGATTTCACTGATCAGTGCAAACAACGAAACTGGTAAATTTCAGTCAATAGCAGAATTAACTAAAATTGCGCAACAGCAGCAAATTCCTTTTCATACTGACCTCGTACAAGCATTCGGGAAAATCGAGCTTGATTTAAGTACATCCGGAATTGATTATGCGACTGCGACTGCACATAAACTTGGCGGACCACGCGGAATAGGATTGCTTTATGTCAGAGAGGGGACCCCATTCCAGTCTCTCATCAGCGGTGGAAAACAGGAACGTGCAAGGCGGGCAGGAACAGAAAATGTGACGTTGGCCGTTGGTTTTGCCAAAGCGGTTGAATGGTATCTTAAAAATCAATCCAAACTTCGTGCACAGTTCTTTAAATTCAGACAGTCTGTGTTGGAGGAAATAGCAAAACTCGAGGGTATTTTTATCAACACCGATCTAGAAAATAGTTTGCCACACACTCTCAACTTTGGCTGTCATGGAATCAGTGCAGAAAGTTTGTTGATTTCTCTGGATATGGACGGAGTAGCGGTTTCAACCGGATCTGCCTGTTCTTCCGGTGCCATGGAGGCAAGTCATGTGCTGTTAGCCATGGGACTTTCCCGTGCTGAGGCAAAATCAAGTTTGCGTGTCAGTTGGGGCTGGCCTACAACTTCTGCTGACATTGATTATTTTTGCGTCCGTTTGACTCATCATATTCTGCGTTTACAGGCAAAACAACAAACTGGGAATCCATGATCCCAATGTGTCTTGCCGAGCAAATTAAAATAAGATTATTAAAGCATATTATGCTCTGTGCTTTACCTGGCATTCTTACATTTTTGACAATCAGTGGTTGTGCTAATTCGCTGAATTCGGAAAATTATTTGGAATGTCTGCCAAATCTAGAGGTGGACCGTCAAAAAGTCCGAGCAGGAGGAGCATACAGTTATAAATCGCAGTCCTTCGAAGAGTGTCGTGCTCCAGCCATTTACGTTAATACAGATGATTAAACTATAAAATATTTATTTTGAACATCAAAGTATTTGCGTATTTTTAAAACTCTTGTTAAAGTTATTTTATTGCTATATTTAATAACTATAAATATTACTTTTGAACTAATTTAGATCATAAGACTAAGTTACAAAGAGATTTTTATGTTGAAACGATTTTTATCGGGGTTAATCACTATTTCCTTAGGAATATTTTTTTCAATAAGTGTTCTTGCAGAAGCTAATATTGAACGTGGGAAAGCAAAGTATAAAACATGTGTTGCTTGTCACGGTGAGAATGCTGCTGGAAAAAAGATAAATAATGCCCCCAGATTATCTGGTCAAATGTCATGGTATTTAGTAAGACAACTTCATAATTTTAAAAATGGTATTCGTGGAACACATGTTAATGATATTACCGGGATGCAAATGAAGCCTATGGCAATTCATCTTACAGATAAGGACATAGAAGATGTAGTTTCTTACATTGTTACGCTTAAAGGTCCGACCAAACACTCAGGTGTAGTAGGAGATGTAGAATCAGGTAAATCATCCTACGCTGTTTGTGTGAGCTGCCACGGTGCAAACGGTGAAGGGAACAAAGCTTTGAATGCACCAAAAATAGCTGGACTTCAGGACTGGTATGTGGAAAGACAGCTGAATAATTTCAAAATTGGAATCCGTGGTGTTCATAATAAAGATCTTTACGGACAGCAAATGCGTCCCATGTCAATGACACTTGCCAACGATGACGCAGTGCGGAACGTATCAGTTTACCTAGCATCCTTAAAAGGAGTTTCTACAACTAAACCCTTAGCTATAAAGGCTAGCACTGTAGTTACTGTAATGCAGTCTACTGTCAGCGAACCTCTATATGCTCCATGTGCTTCTTGTCACGGTTCTGAGGGAGAAGGAAATCAAAAACTGGGAGCCCCGCGTTTGGCAGGACAGCATAGATGGTATATTGAAAGACAATTACGTAACTGGCGTGACGGTATCCGTGGAACGCACTCTGAAGATCTATACGGAATGCAAATGCGGCCAATGGCGATAACTTTACTCGATGATGTCAAGCTGAATAAAGTGGTAAGTTTTATCGGCACGCTTAAGGGAAAACCATTGCTACAAACTATTGAAGGCAATCTCGACTCCGGGAAGGCAGGTTATATGACATGCATGGCATGTCACGGGGCTCAGGGAGAAGGTAACGAAGCATTGAATGCCCCTAAAATAGCTGGACTTCAGGACTGGTATGTCGCTAGACAACTTAAGAGTTTCAGAAAGGGAATCAGAGGCTCCCATCAAAAAGATCTCTATGGGATGCAAATGCGACCGATGGCAATGAGTCTAAATGATGAGGCTATAAATAATCTAGCATCCTACGTATCGACTTTTTCTGCTGGAGTTTCTAATGTATCAACTGAAGGTACTGAAACAGAAATAGTTGCATCTACTGCAGGTATTGTTTCTGGTTCTGCCAAAGACGGGAAGTTGTTATACGCAGTTTGTGTATCCTGTCACGGAGCGGACGGTGCCGGAAACAAAGCACTCAACGCACCTAGAATTTCCGGCCAACAGGAATGGTACGTTGCACGGCAAATTGCAAATTTCAAAACAGGTGTCCGCGGTTCACACGCAGAGGATATCTACGGTCAGCAAATGCGCCCCATGGCTATGATCCTGGCAAATGAACAGGCAGTAGCCGATGTATCAGCATATTTGAATACACTGAAAAGTGCTCCTGCCGCTTCAACAGTACAAGGTGATGCCGCTGCTGGAAAAGCCGCTTATGGTATTTGCGCATCCTGTCACGGAGCAAACGGTGAAGGCAACAAAGCCTTGAATGCACCAGCTATTGCAGGCCAGCATGACTGGTATATTGTGAGGCAGCTGCAAAATTTTAAAAAGAGGATTCGCGGTGACGCCGGTGATACTTATGGTCAGCAAATGAGTCCGATGGCCATGACACTCGCAGATGACGCTGCAATAAATAACGTAGCAGCATATATCTCTACATTTAAATAATATTTTTTGTTAATCTTCAAGTAGCTTCAATCCCTTAAAAAGAAAAAACTTATTTTTGGTAACAAGATAATTATAATTTTTGTGGGATTAAATTAGATGATATTTATAATTTTAAAATTAATCTAAAAAGACTTATAAGAGTAATATTATCTTATAATTTAAATATTAAATATAAAGTGAATTATAATTCTTCAAAATAAAAACTTTTTATTAGGAGAGGTATGAACTATATTTATAAACAAACTTTTTTTATAGTATGCCTAATTTTTTTACCTTTAAACGTTTGGGGCCTCATTGATATAGATGAATCCTATCCTAATCCAGAGCTGAAAGCAGACAAAGTTGTAAGTCTTCAAATTTTGGCAATGCAACAAAATAATGAATTTGACAATGGTATTGAAGTTACATTCCGCTTTGCTTCACCACAAAATAAACTTCAGACTGGGCCACTAAGTAATTTTATAATGCTTGTTAAGAATATCTCCTACAGCCCTTTGCTTAACCACCTTGATGCTAATTTTCTTGACTTAAAGGTTGAGGGTAATCAGGCCGTTCAGGAAGTAATAATCACAACCTCAAAAGGTTACCGCAAAGGCTTTCGCTTTATACTATCAATTCAGCAAGGTAAAGAGTTCAAAAATTGCTGGATGACAGATGCTGTCATTCCTTTTGAGATTAAAGAAGCTTAGAAAACAAAAATATTTTAGCCAAATGTAGATTAGCTAGTTACAAAATTAATACTTTATAATTTAGCAAATAGCAAAATATCTACTTAAATTTTACCAATCCCCTCTCTGTAATGTATTAAATAGGAATTAAGATGAAGAATCTATTTGTTTTAGGAATTACATCCGCTCTTGCAATTATCTTTGTTTTTAATGCGCATGCCGCTGGAGACGCGTCAAAAGGTAAGGCTTCATACGCGGTTTGCCTTGCCTGTCACGGTGCGGACGGTATGGGTAATAAAGCACTCAATGCTCCGGCAATTGCAGGTCAATCTACATGGTACCTGGAAAGGCAACTCAAAAATTTTAAAGCCGGAATCCGCGGCGCAGATCCAAAAGACACCTACGGAATGCAAATGCGCCCCATGGCTTTAACCTTGCCGACCGATCAAGCTATTGCTGATATGGCCGCTTATGTGTCAGCTATGCCGGCAAAATCGGTACCCTCCACTGTAAAAGGTGATGCTGCCGCAGGCAAAGCAGCCTATATGCTTTGTCAATCATGTCACGGACCTGCAGGAGGCGGAAACAAAGCTTTAAACGCCCCAAGGCTGTCAGGACAACATGACTGGTACCTGGTACGCCAGATTAAAAACTTCAAAGCCGGAGCTCGCGGTGCAAAGTCCGGAGATGCTTATGGAGCGCAAATGCGTCCCATGGCAATGACTCTGGCAACTGAGGAAACCATTAATAATGTAGCGGCTTATATTGCCACGTTCAAATAACTAGAAACTACCTTCCTCCTTCAAGGGCTCCTGTTGAACAGTAGCCTTTTTCATTCCTGCAACTTATTTCCTGCTCTCAAACTGAGACCTGGAAATCTTTCATAGCAGCTAAAATTAATGTGCAGATTTTTTTAGAAAAGCGAGTAAATACTTCTTCAAGTGGACGTGCTTTAGTGCTTTCCGCGGCATTGTTACTGGTCCTGCTTATTAGCTGGTTCTTTTTTTTAGCTGTCGGTATCGAGCCCTTTGCTGCATACAAGATTATCGGCGAGGAAATTTTTCTCACCAAGTATGGCTGGCAGGATCTATTGGTCAAGATGACGCCTTTGATGTTTACTGGTTTGGCAGTCGCTCTTGCTGCCCAAATGCGACAGTGGAACATCGGAGCAGAAGGTCAGTTTCACATGGGTACTTTTGCCATGACATGGGTTGCTTTAAACTTCGATGGACAACTGCCTGGCGGGATGCTGATAGTGCTGATGTTCATAATGGCCATGATAGGCGGCGGATTATGGGGCAGTGTTCCGGGATACCTGAAAGCCCGATTCGGTGTTAATGAAATCATCACTTCTCTCCTGCTCAATTATGTTGCTGCTGCCTGGATCGACCATTTGTTGTTCGGTCCTTGGCGTGACCCTGTAAGTAACAACTTTCCGATTACAAGAGAATTCTCTCCTGAAGCTCAACTACCAAATTTTGGCAATACTTCAATTCATGCCGGCTTGATAATAGCTTTTATTTTTGTGGCGATTATCGCCTGGGTTTTGTGGAAAACGCAGCTTGGATTTAAAATCCGTCTTACTGGAGACAATCCTGATGCGGCACGTTACGCTGGAGTGAATATCCGTATCTTGACCATCCTGGTTTTTGCCGCAAGTGGTGCCATTGCAGGCCTCGCAGGATTCAGCGAAGTCGCAGGGATTCATTACCGGCTGCAGCAGGACATTTCCATCGGTTATGGTTATACAGGCATCATTGTAGCCTGGCTTGCGAGAAATCATCCGCTGGGTGTTATCTTCAGCGCATTTTTTATGTCCATTATTTTTGTCAGTGCAGAAGTCCTGCAAATAGAATACGGACTGCCAATTTCAATGGTTTATCTGTATCAGGGCATTATCTTGTTTACAGCATTGGGAACAGATATTTTTACCGAATATCGTTTGCGGATAAAACGTTTTTGGCCAAAAGCGGGAGATAATTAAAAAAACAATTATGGAATTTTTCATTCAAATATTGATTGCAGCAGTTGTCATGGGCACACCTTTGTTATTCGCTACACTAGGTGGAGTAATCAGCGAAAGGGCAGGTGTGATTAACCTCGGCATGGAAGGTCTGATGCTTGTGGGGGCGTTAGTAGCCTTTGTCGTCATGCTGAATACCGAAAACTACTTTTATGCTGTAGCTGCTGCTGCTCTTGCATCCGGACTTGTCTCAATAATTCACGGAGTAGTTTGTTTAATGCTAAGGGCAAGTCAGATTGCTTCAGGACTCGCATTGACATTTTTCGGTACAGGGCTCAGTGGTTTGTTTGGAGACAAACTAACGGGTGAAACAGTAGAACCTTTAAGTCGTATTCCTATTCCTGGACTGCATGCTATTCCTGTGCTTGGACCAGTTCTTTTCAATCATGATGTGCTGGTATATTTTTCATATATCTGTGTTGGATTGTCATGGTGGTTGCTCTATAAAACCCGTTTGGGACTGAACATACGTTCAATGGGAGAAGCACCTGAAGTTTGTGATTCACTAGGGATTTCAGTAATGGGTTACCGATTTTTCGCGCTCATAGTTGGAGGAATGCTGGTTGGAATTGGAGGAGCGTATTTTCCGCTTGCATTAACTCCGTTTTGGGTGGATGGTATTACTGGTGGCCGTGGATGGATTGCAGTTGCTTTGGTGATCTTCGCTTTTTGGGATCCAGTTAAGGCATTGGGGGGAGCTTACCTTTTTGGTCTTGCACTGGCTCTGGAACTGCGTTTACAAGTATTGGGCATAGAAA
>Ga0233427_10002877_pt1 | contig 15594 bp, 11 predicted proteins | sample SI_118_April2016_5_FD_179885 | JGI IMG/M metagenome (GOLD analysis project Ga0233427, IMG submission 179885) | Seawater microbial communities from Saanich Inlet, British Columbia, Canada - SI_118_April2016_100_MG | ecosystem: Environmental > Aquatic > Marine > Inlet | place: Canada: British...
CATAATCTGCAATATCAATCATTTCTTGGACTTCGCCTTCACCCTCAGCTTGAATCTTACCCATTTCCCAAGCTATCAGTTTTCCAAGAGCTACCTTATGCTTACGGAATTCATTTGCAAGAAGTCTAACGACTTCACCACGTTTTGGAGCAGGTTCCATCCTCCATTTTTGGAAAATATTAGAGGTATCCTTCATTATTTGTTCATAATCACCAGAATCACATTGATTTATAGTGGCAATGATACTTTCATCAGCAGGTGCGATAGATTTTAGGGGACTACCTGAACCCAACCATTTTGTTGAAAAACCACCTAAATTGACCTCTTCGATACCTAACTCTTGTAGGAAATCTAGCTTACTCATAAATGCCTTACCTAGTGCCGAAATAAAGAGCTTAGCATGCACTGTTCATTTTTTAATTGGACCCTTGATAGTAACTATAATGCTTGACACAGAAGTTGAACTTCAAGGATACGATAAAGAACAAATTGACATGATGGACGAAAATTGTATAATCGTCGACAATGAAGATAATATTATCGGAAAAGATAGTAAAGTTAATTGTCATTTAGGGGATGGGAAATTGCATAGGGCCTTTAGTGTTTTATTATTTAACAGCGAAGATAAACTATTAATTCAAAAAAGAGCCTCGGAAAAAATTACATTTCCTTCAATATGGGCTAATAGCTGTTGTAGCCATCCTCTTTATTCTGATGGAGAGGAAGATGGAATCATCGGTGCCAAAAAAGCAGCTAAAAGAAAATTGTCACAAGAATTAGGAATAAACTCTCATGCAATTGAATTAAATGATTTACAATATATTACAAAGATGCACTACCGTTCTAGAGCTATGAAAAATGGATAGAACATGAAGTAGATTATATATTTGTTATAAGATGTGACGTCGAAGTCAATCCGAACCCAAATGAAATAGAACAAACTAAATATGTTGAACAGAATGAACTACAATTACTATTTGATGCTGCTAATAATGATAGTCTGAAAATTGGACCATGGTTTAGATTGATAAAAGAAAACTTTTTGAGCGATATTTGGGATTCCTTGAGTAATCTAAATGAGATTACTGATGACAAATTACACTACATGGGAGATTGTGAATGAATTTAAAAGAAAAAATAGCAGTTAGGGCAAAGCCAATTGATAAGGCCCTTCAAGATTATTTAAAAGTAAGAGAACCAACTAAATTATACGAAGCAAGTGCGCATATTCCTTTAGCAGGAGGAAAACGCTTGAGACCAGTTATGGCACTTATTACTTGTGACATGGTAGGCGGTAGTTCTGAAGAAGCCATTCTATTTGCAACTGCACTAGAAACTATACATAATTTTACATTAGTTCATGATGATGTAATGGATGATGATGATTTGAGGCATGGAGTAGCTGCATGTCATACCATTTATGGACTGTCCACTGCAATACTTGCTGGAGACACTTTATTCGCATATGCCTTTGAAATGATAGCTGATAGTGATATTGAAGATCGTGTTAAATCTGATTTAGTTAAAAATGTTGCATATGTTGTAAGGAAAATTGCAGAAGGTCAGCAAATGGACATCAATTTTGAAGACGAGGAAACTGTAGATTCTAAAGATTATTTAGAAATGATTCGATTAAAAACTTCTATTTTGTTTGGTGCTGCAGCATATGGTGGCGCCCGTATTGGAGGGACTAATGAACGGGAAGCAAGAGAATTAGAAAATATGGCAACTAATGTAGGTTTGGGATTTCAAATCTGGGATGATTACTTAGATGCAACATCCTCAGAGGAGGTTCTGGGAAAACCCTCAGGTTCAGATATCAGGCAGGGAAAAAGAACATTGTTAGTCATTGAGGCCCTAAATAGAGCAAACAAAGAACAGCGAAAGCGACTATTGGAAATTCTCGATAGTGAAAATAGTGATAAAGATGTTGAAGAGGCAGTGAATATCATGAATGAATGTGGTGCACTGGAAGAATGCCATAAACAGGCAAACCAGTATCTTGAAGGCGCTCGTAAAGTATTACTAAAGTATCCTGAAAGTGAAGCTCGAAATTTATTTGAGGAATTGCTTGAGTACATGGTCACTAGAGGGCACTGAGAAATATGGCCGATTCAGAAAATTCTTGGAGTCCAAGCATAATTAACAAACAATTACGCAAAAGATTAGAAAATCACGAATCTGCAAAAGTTACAAATTTAGATTCACAGCCATGTATTGCCGTTAACATGACTTCTGGTAAAAATTTAACATTTGATGGAGAGGCCGGAGATAATTTTGGAGGTATGAACAATGGGAGTAATATTGTTCTAAATGGGGATGCGGGAAGATTTGTTGGTAATGGAATGAGAAACGGTGAAATAATTATAAATGGAAATTGTAAAGAAGGTGTTGGACATTGCTTGTCTGGTGGTACTATTGTAATCCAAGGTTCAGCTGAGAACGAAGCTGCACCATCAATGAAAGGAGGTGATTTGATTATATCTGGAAATGTTAATGGAGACCTTGGAACCTGTATGAGTGGTGGAAATTTGATCGTCTGTGGTGATGTTTTAGGAACTATTGGAAAAATTATGACTGGGGGTAAAATTTTCATTTCTGGTAAGTTTGATGAAAGTGATAACCTAGACGTGTCGAATATTTCTCCAAGTGACTGGAAAGCAATACAAAAAACTCTACAAAATCACGGAGTGAATCCAAATGGTTTAAATTTTAGATCAATTAGTAGCAACTATAAACCCATAAAACCTAAAAAAATAAAAAATGAAAATTATTCTATTACAGAAACTTTAGCGCTTGTACAAGCTACATTGAGTCGAAGGCCAAGAACTGTAGGATTAGATAAAATTAAGATGGGTTTATCCATAGGTAAAAATAAAAAAGAACCAGTGAATTTAACAATCCCATTGCTTTGGAATGGCAATAATGCACCAATCTATGCCGATTGGGAAATTAACCAAGAGTCGCCCTCAAATTTAGACTCTGCAAATGTAGCTATAATCAATCTACTTCCAACTGAGATAAGCAGAAGATTGGATATGCAAAGATCTACGGATTTAGCTTTTGTCGTAGAATTAATTAGGCAAAGTACAGCAAAAAGAATACCCATCATGATAAAACTTAACGCAGGAGAAGTTGAAAATGATATGGAAATGATTTCTAAATCGGGAGCTGATGGAGTTATTCTTATGAGTAAAAATATACCATTGGAAGCTGCAGTGACAGCCGCAAGAAAAATCAAAAATGACCTAATTATTTTAGCTACATGTGATTCACTAGATTCAGAAAATATTGCAAAGATAATATCTCTGGGAGCTTCAGGTATGTTTTTAGAAAGTAATTGTTCAAATAAAGACTTGAAAGAATTTGGAACTAAATTAGCAAATACTGTTGGATCTTTAGGTGTTGGCAATTTAGCAGATCTAGGACCTGAGCATCTAAGAACTAATAATCAAAATACTGCTGCAATGACTGGAGTACCGTTAGCAGGTTATGAATCTGTTTTACCTATGTGGAGACATTAAATACAATCTACATGAGAAATAATTTAACCTTTCATCTGAGCTGAACGAATATAAGACCAAGTTGAAACCGAAGTCAGAATAGCTGAAATTACCATTTCTCTTTGGAAATCTTCCCAGCTTATTGCAATAATTACTAATGATGCAAGACCAATAATGCCTGCATAAAATTTTGCTTTATCTGGATCTTCTGTGAAAAATGAATGATCCTTACCTGACATGAAAAACCATATTGTTATGTAAACCATCGCTGAAATCAATAGTGCAGTTGATAAAGCTCCTGATTTATTAGAAATTTCTTCTCCAGAACTAAGTATAGGAATATTCATTCCCTGCTGAATAACCAAAACAAGATAAACCACTAAAGTTCCGTAACCCGCACCAGCAATAAGATATAACCAACCTCTGAGAGATTCTTGTTCTTTCCACCCATGCCCATCTCCGTCACCATCCCAGTTGCCTACTGATCTGGAAATTTTATCAACTGGTAAATCTTCGCTTTCGCGGCGAATATCATCGGCAAGTTCTTCTTCTTCTATTTCTTGTCCAGGTAATGTTCCATCTATATCCAAACCATTCATTATTCTTCCCCTTTCAATGGAACAATATTGTGTCCCCTAAAATCAAATTCTACTGAACGACGTACTAAACCCTTCAATGTAAGTGATGTTACTCCTAAGTCTCTAGCAACATCATTTGCAAATGTACCTTCAGAACCAATCAATTCAACTATTTTAGCTTCTAATGACTTAAATTTCTTTTCGGTCATTAATACTACAGTTAAGAGTTCTTGAGTTTCATCAAAAGTTAATGAGGTTGAAACCTGAAATGCATTGTAAAAGGTGCGATATCCTTTTTCTGGACGTCCTGTTTCACTATTTACTTCCCATCGTGACTCTACTAACTTAAATTTTTCAAAATAAGTAATTGCCCCATACGTTTCTTCACCATGCTTAGCAACTAAATCACTAATCATAGTCCAACCTTCAGCTAGTGTCGTTAATACTTCTCTTCTATTTACTGAATCTACTGCTCTAAAAAGTGCCACCAATTCAGCAGGGTCGTTAATGAGTTTTACGCGTTTCATTTTTACTACTCTCCCCTATGCAAGTTTCCCTATAAAATAACCATATACCCTATTTTAGAGATCTATTTCACCTTCAAGACCACAATCTGAGCATTTAATTTGTTGAGTTCCAGTAATTTTAGGAATATCCATTCTTGAAGAACATTCAGGACATTCTATAGTCATAGTCTCTGTTACAACTTTCCTTTTCTTTACCCTTCTTTCCTTAACTGGTGAAACCTGAGGAACTACTGAATCCATATACTCCGAACCAGATCTTGGTTCCGGTTTAGATGGGGGTAGATAACCTGTATTCTGATTATCTTTATTCCAAATATATACACCCACTCCAGCTCCAATAATTACAACTAATAAAATTCCAATCAAAACCGGTCCGTTAGCTATTTCAGAAATTGATCCAAGACCGTCATTATTAGATTGTGATTTTCCTGGTTCGACTGTTGGAGTATCTTCAATAATAGTCACAGTACAAGTATCTCGACTAGTAAGGCCATCATCATCAGTTACTCTTAAAACTACTAAAAAATCTGAGTCTGCAGGTGTGAAATTATAAGAATGAGTTGCGAATGCGGAACCCGTTGAATCTACGGAATCGATATCTCCAGTAGAACTATCAAAATCCCATTCATATTTTACTACCTTGCCAGGTGGTTTATCACTAGCAATAGCATTGAATAATATTTCTTCATTAAGTGTAACTTCCTCTTGACAGACTGCTGAAACTAATGGCGGAGAAAGAACCTGAACGGTAATCATTGTAGATTCACTTAAAGCCCCATAAGAGTCCATAACGCGCAAATATATTTCATATTCACCTGTATCTGATTCTAAAGTGACTATACTAGAACCATTATCTGAACTTTCATATGTATTTAGCCCATTTGCAAAATATAAGGTCTCTGTAGTCCAAAGATACTGTAACAAATCTCCATCGGGATCCTCTGCATCACCAATCAAAATAACATTAGATCCTGCCACTACTGGATTCGGTTCTGAAGATACACTATTCAGCATAGGCACACCATTAATCCTAATATTAGCAGTTACATTAGAAGACCAAAAACCAATGTCGTTTATCGCCCTAAAAATTATTTTGTGAGAACCACGTTGTAAAGATGATGTACTGAATGAAACTGATTCGGATACAATTGTTTCAATGCCACTAAAATTTGAAATCCATTGGTAGCCAACAACTTCTGTATCATTCGAAGCTTCAGAAACGGCTGAACCTGTAAAATCAATACTAATGCCCTGACTAATTATGCAATTTGAAAAATCTGTACAACCACTTATCGAATCAATTGTCGCCTCTGGAAAATCTCCTACACCTACATTAGCCGTAATGGGACGGCTCCATCTTCCTTCATTGTCCTTAGCTTTAAAAGTAATTATGTGGTAGCCTGTTGTTAGATTAGAAATCGTGAAATTTGACAAATTTGACAGATTGCCATCAAGATTTGAATGCCAAAGATAGTCTACAATAAAACCATCAGAATCAAATGCAGAACCATTCATATTAATCAAAGTACCTGGTAAAGCTGTAGTTGGAGTTATAGATTCAATGACTGTAATTGGTGCTTGATTGTCTAATTGTTGTTCGTAATATAATTCCAAGCCCTCGGAAGTTCCTACTAATATATTTTCACCTCTGTAAGACATTGACACGCCAGTAATGCCTCCTGAGGCCGTAGTTCGCCAGATCTCATCACCATTTGTAATATTAGCTAATAATAATTTCTTATTTGTTGATCCTGCAACCAAATAACTTCCTTTACCATTAAAATCAACCTCAGTTATTTCACCTCCAATATCTTTCTCCCAAATTGTAAAATCCAAACTCAAATCAAGAACAGAAACCAAACCTTGATCAGTGCCAAAGGCATAATAATTTGAATTCAAACTACCTGACACACAAGTCACCTCATCGGGTTGAGCATATTCCATTTCTATTACACCATCTAAAGATGCAAAAATGTAGACTTTACCATTCTCAGTTCCCACAATCAAATGATCACTATCTTCAGAAAAATCTAAATCTATAATCTGTCCATCTAAAGTGCCCGAATGATACCATACATAATCTGAAGATGAAGTGTCATAAACGTAAACATTACCATCTTCAGTGCCTGCTGCAAGATATTGGGAATTTGAAGATATTGCTACTGAAGACATCACATCATCAACAAAATTTGCAGACCATATTTCCTCATTTGAAGATTTACCAAAATAATAAACATTACGATAATCAATTACAGCAATATGAGAACCATCAGATGTTATATCTACGCCATTAACACTTAGGAAAAAATCTGATTTGTCCCATTCTTTCATTCCTTGCTCATAAAGTGTGAGTGTTGCATCACTTTCTTCAGCTATAACTACATATCCACCATTTGAAGACATATCCATAGAAGTTATACCTTGGCCTACTGTTTTAGTATTATAAGGTGTAGAAGTGTGATTTAACCACAAAGAAACTGTTTTTCCATAAGTAGCAGATATATTTCCTGAATCTTCTGATATTGAAACATCAGTAATTCCGTCAGTAGACACATAAGTCCAAGTAGGCTCTTTTTCAGCATTAGCACTAGAAAAACTGAATAATATTGCAACTAATAATATCACTAGGGTTAATTTCTTCATTATTGAGACACCTGCATTCTTATTTTGTTAGTAATGGGGGGATTATTACAATGACCCTAACCTCTCATTAGATTATAACGCCCTCTTAATTCGAGTACTTTTAATGCTTCTAGTACTGGACCTGAATCACTCCATTCAGAATAATGTGACAAAAATATTTCTCTACCTGAAATTTCTGAATGATGAGAATCTAGAGATTCTAAAAATACACGTAAATCTGACGCTCTATCCTCACTATCATCCGAAATTGAAGATAGTCCAAAGTCAATAGCATAAACCATATCTGTGACCATGAAATTACTAGTGGTAGGGTCTCCGTGAACTATATTTAATGAATGAAGTAAGGCTAAAAGTTTAGCAGTTTCATCCAAATACTGGTTAAAATCATCTCCTCTTAATGCCTTCTCAAGAGTAATACCATCTATAAATTCCATAATAATACAATTCTTAAAAGTATCAACACAGTATATTGCTGGAACCTTTACGCCATACGAAATTAACCGTTCAAGTATACGAGCTTCACTCCGCAACCTTTCTTTGACTAACCTTTTTTCAAGAGTAGGATGCCTGTAACCACGTTTATTTCTTGTTTTAAAAATGACTTTCTGACCAAGCCATTGACGTGTTTCCACAATTGCTTCCGCTCCTCTATATTTTATCTCCATGTAACTTCCACCATATCGGTTCGATATCTTTGATCAACCTCATTATCTTTTTCGGTTATCTTGTAATCTGCACTCATCATTTGAAGACCCAGCCATGCAATCATGACTCCATTATCAACACAGAGAGATCTATCTGGAACAAAACATTTGACTCCACGCTCTTCAGTCATAATTTTAGTCATTTCTCTGAGACGTGAGTTACAGGCTACACCACCCCCCAATACCAACTCTTTTTTTCCAGTGTGTGCTAAAGCTCTTTCAGATACTTCACAAGACATGGCAAAAGCAATCTCCTGAATTGAATAAGCTACTGTACTAAGAGAGTGTCCTGAATCTAATTTTTGTTTAGCTGCAGTCATCAAACCTGAAAATGCTAAGTCCATACCTTTTACGGAATAAGGAAGATCTAAAAGTTCATCCTCTTTTGCCACTTTTTCAAGTTTAGGACCTCCGGGAAAACCCATTCCAGCCTCCCTGGCAAATTTATCCAAACCATTTCCTATACCTATGTCTATTGTTTCACCAAATACTCTGTAACGTCCTGCTGCATAGGCAATCACTTGTGTATTTGCACCTGAAAGATAAAGTAAAACTGGATCAGTAGCTCCCTCAAGAAGACCTATTTCTAAATGAGCAACACAATGATTAACACCTAAAAGCGGAATATCATTAGAATATGCAAAAGCTCGTGCAGCAGTAGCTCCAGTACGTAAACAAGGGCCAAGACCGGGCCCTCTTGCATAAGAAACAAGGGAAATATCATCTGGAGTCAAGTTTGCTTCCTGAAGAGCAGCTCTAAATAAATCAGGTAACTTTTCGGAATGGTGATTCGCAGCCTCTCTAGGGTGTATGCCGCCTTCTTTAGGAACGTAAAGTGCTCTTTGATTAGAAAGTATTTCACCTTCGGAGGTAATCAAACCAACCCCTGCAGTGTGTGCTGTCGATTCAATACCTATCGCTATTTTACTCAAGGTCTTTCTCATCATCTATTTCTTCAGATATGGCTATTTCTCTCAAGTCTTCCTCCTCAGAAATAGACTCTTCAGAAATAGACTTATCATCTGAATCAGAGGTAATAACTTCTTCTTCAATACCTGTATATATTATGTAACTACACAAACTCATCAACGTAAATATAGCCAATAAAGCAGTCCAAGACCCTGAAGATTTTACATTTGCATCATCATCTGTTTCAACTTGTAAAAAACGGTAGACTGTAATTTTATGATCTGAAACATTAGATAAATCATCAAATAGGATTGCTTGAACTCCAAAAGACATTGGACCTTCAACAGAGGCTTTCCAAGAAACATTTGCCCTCTGTGATGTGTTGGAACCCAAGAAAACTACAGTTGTAGAATAACCGGGATTACCATTTATTAGGAGATTTAGATTGAAATTATAAAAATTTATATCTGTCGGATTAGTGATTATAACACTAAAATTGACATTAGACCATTTTGGAGCTTTCTCTCCCGTCTCTAGAGCTTCATCATCTACAAAAATTACTGGCGAATCTAGACTAATATGTGTGTGATTTAAATTGAAATTTTGAATGATATTTGTATTACCAAATATTCTACCTTCCCAAGGCACGTCAATATATCCAAAATAAAGATTTAGATAAAACGTAAATTTTGCAGTGTGCTCTATTCTCTGACCAGAAAAATCAATTTCGTACTCTTTAGCCCAATTCCAAGTTCCAATCATACGTTCACCCTCCCATTGTCTTACTTCAAAACCTGAAATTGGAAGTCCAGTAGAATTATCAAACGGTGAAAAAGTAATCCACCATTCCTGAGTCATTTGTATACTGCAATTATAATAAAATATAGACTGCAAGTCTGGAGTTGCCCCAATGGAACGTAAACCTTGAGTATAATTCCTAATAGATACACTCGAAGCTTTCAAACTGGTATCTTCTGAGAAAATACCGTAATTAACCATGTTAAAACCGTCAAGAACTAATCCTGTAATTTCTGCATCGCCACCAACCAACCAAATCATTCCATAGTAAATATTTGAATTGTATATGGAAAGACTACTTTCATTTAAAACCAAAGTATAAGGTGAAATAATGGATTCATTGTCAACTCCAGAATTACTGGCAAACTCCATTGTACTGATTGTTGTATTGTATAAATTTAAGTGTCCACCTGGTTTAATTCTTATTTCTGAAGTAGTTAAGTCTAATGTTCTGTTAACGTTTAAACTACAATTTTCAAATGTAATTTCACCATCAATTAAGATATCACCTTGAAGCCATATTTGATCATCTGTAAATATTCTGACTTCTTCTTCGGCTACTGTTAAATTATCAAAATGATAGACCTCTGAAGAAGCGTTTAATGTCAAAAAAACTATTGAGAAAAAGAAAAATGCCGCCACTACACCAAATATGCGCATGTAGTTCCAAAGAAAAGTCCATATAAATCCAACCTCCCAAAAATTAGAGTGATATTTGTTTTAAAGGGAGTCTTATTTGACATAATAATGAAACGTCTTTTAGGAGTAATTATTGCAGTCGTCATTCTTTCACTGCCTTTGGCGCAAAGCGAAATTGACACTTACATCAGTAAACCTGGTAATATTCCTGATTTTCATAATTTTCAGACGCCACAGCTAGAACCTGGACAAGGCGGAGATTTTTCTTTAGATATACTGAATCGATATAATGAAAGTCTGGAAGAAATCATAATTATTGCCGAAATTTATCATAGAGCAGATATCGATGAATCTGAAAGTTTAGAATTAATACCAAGTTCTGAAAGACCATATATCCAAAATGCGATATGGAACTCTAATCTATTTGGAGAAAAAAATATTGTGGAAAGTATTGATGCAAGAAAGGCCTCTTATGAAATAGATGAAATTCAATCCAACGAAACAATAAGCCTAAAGTTTGAGATTAAAACTAATGTTGATACTAAGGAAGGCACCTATTTTGTCAGATTCGATATGGGTTTTGTGCACAATGGAACAGAACGACAAATGCAATCACGTGGCCACTGGAGCATGGATGAATGGGAAGATGCTACTAACAGGAGCAACATCCCTTCGGGTTCACCTGGAAATATTAATCTAACGATATTAGATGTAGATGGGATTATACCTGATTCTTCTTTTGGAGTGAAAAAACCTATCCCAAAATGGCCATTATACGGATTAATTAGCTTAACTATAATTTTTGCGGGACTTTCGGTAATATTCTATCTTGAAGAAGAGGGAAATTATCCTGAATTAAATAAATGGCTTCAAAAGCAAAGGGGCAAACTTAATGAGTTTAGGTTGCGCCTTAAGTACCGAAAAAGCCGCTAGAGAGGCATAATCTAAGTCTCCTGTTTTTTCTATTGCACTCTTAACTTTTGGCTCTCCTAGTATTGAAATTATTTCAGCTAATTGATCATCATTAAGACTCAAGAAGGCTCTGCGCAGGTGATAACCCTTCGATAATTCTCCACCTATGCGTTCCTTTAGTAAACCTTGATATGGACTTAAAGTTTTAGAATCAAAATTTTCTTTTTGATGTGCATTATCAATAACTTCTGATGCAGCATCTGCTGAAATTAAACCAGAATAAATTCCACCACCTGATGTTGGTTTGGCCATGCCTGCAGCATCACCAGTTAGCAGGACATTATCTGCATAACTAGGTTCTCTAGTTCCAAATGGAATGAGACCACTTACACGGTTGATTATCTTAGCCCCGCCTAACAATTTGGAAGGAGCACCCTTGTGAAAGTAGTCTCTGAAAAAGTTTTTAGGCCTGTTTGGTAAAACTGTAGCCATACCTATTCTCCCAGTATTTGGACCGGTAGGAATTCCCCAACCAAAAAAACGTGGGGCTAATTCAGAACCGACGAACAAATCAACATGGTTCTCTATGCCCTTATATCCTTCAACATCAGCACCAAAGGCTGCTAAAACTTCTCTCTTACTACTAAGTCCTGCATCTCTAGCAACTCTCGAAGCTGGACCATCTGAACCAATAAGCATCTTAGTTTCTAATTCAATTTTACCACTTTTACTCTGAATCGTTGCAATTATACCATCAGATGACTTCCTGTATCCTAGATACCTATGGCCTGATCTCAAATCTGCTCCAGAATCTATAGCTTTGTTAGCTATGGATCTGTCTAAATCGGGCCTATCAATTACCAGTGCTTTAGTGTCATTAGCTTGAAAGTTAAGAAAAGAGTCTTTAGGCCCCCATAAGCGAGCTCCATTCATTTCTTGTGAAACTGGCCTCTTGTATCCCAAATATTCAAATGTTCTTGGAGTTATGAGCCCAGCACATTGACAAGGTTCTCCTACTATTTCATGCTCTTCAACAAGTGTTGTAGAATAGCCTGCTTTCGCTAGGTTCCAAGCAGTTCGAGAACCACTTGGTCCTGCACCTATTACTAATGCATCCAGCATTTACTTAAATCACTCAAGCGGTACTAAATCAATTTGACAGCTGTCAGATAAGCCTGCATCTGCTAATGATAAATTAACATCGACCGGAGCTCCGTTAAGCATAACTGCAAAATTGGAATGAGGCAATTGGAACTTTTCTATACAATTTTGCAATAATTTGTTAACTGGCATATTCGAAGGTACCTTAACATTAGCAGTCTTACCGTCTACTGAAGACACAATAACTACGCCAATCTTAGAAGGTACTGCAACAGGAGCTGCTTCTTCTTCACTAGGCTCATCATCATCAGAAGATTCATCGTCAATTCTTCTTGAACCTCTACTACTACGTCCAGCTCTTCTTCTTACTATAGGAACTGCAACCATTGCTATTACTAATCCTACACCAAGCAGAACTGGCCAGAGTAATGGTACTCCCTTAATTAATTCTCTTTCAGTTAAGTCTGAAATAAATTCAATTTCTCCTAAAACTGCAGATAATACCAATGGTAAAGTGTCTTGGAACTCATCATTATCAGTTCCACCACCGTTAGTAGCTGAATCACAGGAATTACATTGCTTAATTTCAAAATTACCGCTACCTGCATCGATTGTGTAAGTCAAATCAAGTTCATCTTTATTATCTTCGTTAGGAACTTTCCAAGAAAACTTAACTTCTGCAGTGTCTCCTTTGTTGATAGATTCACCAACTTGAGCTTGTAATTCTGTACCTGTTCCATCTTCAAAAATAACTTGCAGCGTTTTAGTACCTACCTGCCAATCTGCATTACCCCTATTCTCTATCGTAACTGTTATTTCTACATCTTCGTCAACTTCAGGGTTTCGAGGATCCATAGATACTTTCTTGATAACAAAATCTGGTAATATTTCAAATTTAACTTCAGACTCACTCTGTTCAAAGACACCAGAACGAGGATATTCATTGTCTGCATACCTGCCTAATTCATCAAACATGTGACCCGTTTCAGGTGAAAAACCATCTCCTGCAGTTTCACATTCAAAAATTCCAAAGTCATCACAAACTGGATTTATCTCAGCCCGGAAAGTAGTCCATTCTTCTTCAACAGCTTTCCAACGGAAGCGAACATCTGTCGTTTCACCAGCATCAACATCAAAATCAACATAGTCTTTGTTTGTACGATCTTTTAGAACTTCATTATCTTCACTGCTATCTGCAGTAATGTAGAGTCGTGCCCCATTTACATCTGCTGCACCAGTATTACTAACTGTTACTGTAAAAGTCACTATATCATCTATATTAGGAACACTACTAGCCGGATTACCTGCATACTTACTGTCAATACGCATTGAATCAATTGCTAAATCCGGTTTTACACGTAATAACTCCGAATATCTAGCATCGTTATTATTTTCATTCGGCTCCAATATTTTTCCATTATCGTCATCAGAGTCATAATCTGCTCGAACCTCAACATACCATTCTCCACCTTTAATCAACCAATCATCTGAAGCGATAGATTTCTTGTTCATTGACTTAATATTAGTTGTTTTATCATATAATGAATAAATCCATGTATTCTCGCCTTCGTCAAATTCAAAACCAAGCCAATCTTCACTAGTTGCTACTTCATTATCTGTTGGAGCTTGTTTAGGATAGAAATATATCTCAATCCTGACATCATCTGCATCAGCTGAGCCAATGTTTTGAACGTCAACCAAAATTACTACTGTATCTCCATCTTGAACTTGTGAAGCATTACCAACTACACCATCTATTTCTAAAGTTATATCTGATTGTGTAATCGTCAATTCTGGTCTTTGAACCATTACTATCAAACTGATATCCTCACGTGCATTAGGATCATCCTCTTCATCTCTTACAGAAATTTGAATTGTGTAATTCCCTTCATCAGCTTGATCTGCAACTTCCACAAATACCCAAAGGTCATCTAATTCTCCATCATCAATTGATAAACCTGAGGTAGTAGACCATGATTGTGTTTTAGAACTGTCTTGCCAAAAAGTAACTGCCCAATCATCATCTAGAGTAGATATTATTTCAGGTATAAAAATATCAGGATTAGATCCCGTATTATCTAATTTAACCTTGAATTTCACACTATTTTGTGTAGAGGTTCCACCATAATCTGGATAGATTTCTTGGAATTGATCAATAGCTGTTGCAGACATATCTCTTCGTGGAGCTGCAATATTAATTATTACTGCAGTTGTACTTTGAGTTTCTTCTTCACTATTTCTTACAGTAATAGACATAGTATAATTTCCTTCATCTACGTTCTCTGCATCAACTTCTGCAATAAACCATAGAGATTTAGTCTGATCTTTTTCTAAAGCTTGACCAGTTGTAGCCCACTTATCACTTGATGAACCCGGATTACCTGAATTCTTTGTAAAGAAATCAGACTCCCAACCTGCTCCAAGGACATTATCCAATTCTGCAGTAAACTTATCATCGTGTGAACCTGTATTCTGAACTGTAATTTTGAAACGGGCTGTGTTTTTTTCCTCATTACTAGCTTCTGGTGACAAAGTAACTTCCTCTTCACCATCTGCTACATCGAGTGTAACTGATCTTACTGGTTCTCTTACATCTAATGTTGTGGATGCTTGGACTGCTGGTTCCGCACCACTACCTGCTGATGCTTCAGTTATTATAGTATAATTATTTGCATCTGAATCCGAATCTGGCGTTATACAAAGATAGAGATACTTAGATTCTCCTGCATTGATAGATCCACTAAAGGAACCACTTGAACAACTAGCTGAAGTGAAAATTGATACTGTCCATTCATCAGGATATGATGTAGCTACAGTTTCAACATTTACATTATCATTTCTATTACCAGTATTTATCAATTTAAGCGTAAATTTCTCTCGACGATCATTAGCACTATCTTCTGTTGAAGGATATGTTTCTATCGTGTCAGTACCAACAACTGTGAGACTAGCGCCATAAATCTGACCTATATTTGTGGTCAAATCAGATACATCACTAACAGATAAATCACCTGAAGATTTAGCTTTTATTCGAACTTCGTATTGATTTCCTTCAAGTGCATCTCTTTCCTGAGTAGTAATATTGGTTAAATCGTATTCAGGTAATGCTACAGTAATAGTAACTGATGCAGTTTCATCTTTACCCAATACAACTGATGCAGGGTCCACCGAAGCCCAAAGTAAGTCATCATCCAAAATAGACATAAGAATGGTATCACTACCATCTCCTGTGTTTTTAACATCCACACTGAAAACTGCCGAAGAACCAGGAGTCTTCTCA
>Ga0233427_10002878_pt1 | contig 15591 bp, 14 predicted proteins | sample SI_118_April2016_5_FD_179885 | JGI IMG/M metagenome (GOLD analysis project Ga0233427, IMG submission 179885) | Seawater microbial communities from Saanich Inlet, British Columbia, Canada - SI_118_April2016_100_MG | ecosystem: Environmental > Aquatic > Marine > Inlet | place: Canada: British...
AATCATTTTGGGATTGTATGCATAATTAAAATATTTAGGACCCATTGCAAAAACTTTTGGTAGTCTTTTATCTTTAATCCATTTATCATTTTTTTTATCAGAACATAAAAGATGTGCTTTAATTTTAAATTTACCATAATATTTATTTAACTGTTTTATACCCTCAATTGGACCACCTTTTTTTGGTTCACAACTTGATATTACATGTAGGATTTTTACAGACATTGGTTTTCAAAAAAGTTGATATATTTTGTTTTAATTTTATTAAAATTGAATCTTTTTAAATTTACAAAACCTTTCTTAATTATATTTTTTTTAAATCTAATTTTATCATTAATATATTTTGCATTTTTTAGATAATTTGAATTTTTAAAATAATATAAAGATTGTTTTCCAATTTCTTTCATTGGATTCTTGTAATTAGAAAATACTGGACACCCACACGCTTGAGCCTCAATAATTGGCCATCCAAACCCCTCATCGTGAGAAGGAAAAATTAAAGCTTCAGCTCTAGAGTACAAAGCACTTAATATCTTATTGCTTGGATTTACAAAATTAATTACTCGATTTTCTAATTTTAACTTTTTTACAAGCATTATGTGTTCACTTGATAAATCTGCACCAGCAAGAATTAATCTGTAGTCTTTACTTTTTTTAAATTTAATTAATTTGTTAAAAATTTTTATCACTCCATCTTTATTTTTGTACCAAGCATTTCCCCCAACATGTAAAAAATAATTGTAATTTTTGTTAATATTTAAAATTTTATTACTTTCTTTATGATTGATTGGTTTGAAGTTTTTGTTCAACGAATTATAAATGAAATAAATCCTATTTTTATTTATTTTAGATATTTCAATTAAATCATTTTTTGTTTTTTGGGATACACATATTATTTTGTTAAATTTTTTAATATAATGAAGTATCATTTTTTGGTAAATGATACCCGTTAAAGATATTTTCTCAATTTTCTTATTTTTTAATAATTTATAATTTATTAAATCATGACAAGTTAATGATACTTTTTTTGAATTTATAAATGGATAAAGTAGAGAATTTGATTGATCTAAAATATGTACCACATCATTATTTTTAATCTTAAAAAATAATTTAAATCCAAAGAAAATATATTTATCAATATAGGAAAAATATTTAGTAATTAATTTATTTTTAAAATTATATTTATTTAAAATTATATTTGGTTTTAATATCACAACTTTATATTTAAAATTTTTTAAATATTTTTTTATTAAAATAGAATAAAGAAACATACTTGTGGTATGATCCAAAGGATAGTTTCCAATTAGGTAAATTTTCATTCTTTAATTTTTTTTAAAATTTCATTTGCAAAGTCTCTATTTCCATATTTTCCTTTAATAACTCTTTTTCTGCCAGCTTTCTTAACAGTGTTTATTAATTTATTGTTTGCAAGTAATTTTCGACAAATTTTTAAACATTCTTCTTTTGTGGACCAGAAAAAAGCTTCTTTCTTATCTTTAAACATTGAAAGATGTTTTTTAGTTCTTTCTGCACATAAAAGTCCACCTGCATATGGTATTTCCACTGATCTTCTTGTTGATTTATCTCTATTATTTTTAGATAAAAAACCTAGAGAAATTTTTGATGCTCCAATAGCTTTTGCATAATTTTTTTTATATAAATTTTTTCCTTTATAGAAAGGCTTAAGGTATCCCCAATATTTTGATTTTTCCCATCTACCACCCCAAATTGATACTTTTAATCCATTTTTAATTAAATAATAAATAAACTCATCTCTATTTTCATTTTTAATCAACGTGCCAATAAATGAAATATCGTTAAAAAAAAATTTTGGAATTTTTTTAATATTTATTTTTTTATGATAATATTCATCATAACTAAATTTTGTCATAAATACTTTTTTTGCACCGAATTGTTTATATTCACTAATATTTTCAAATCTATAAACAAAACAATAATCGAAAAATTTTAAAGATTTTTTTAATGTATGAAATCTTAAATTATCTCGATAACCAGTAACATCATCATTGTTTGTAAGTATTAATTTAGATTTATATGTTTTTAAAAATTTTAATATTTTGACACCTAATAATTCACCTCCGTCAACCCAAATAACATCTGGATTAAATTTGATTTTTTTAATCTCTACCTTAAACCAATTAAACAGTTTATTTTGGAAAAATTGATACCCACTTAAAAAATGAAAATGTTTGAGTAAATAGGTTTCTTTTAAAAAAAATTTAAATGGATCTATGTATTTAACATTGTGATTTAATTTTTCTACGGACTTCATCCTTAAATAACTATTAGAGGTTTTATCAAATAGAGTAGAGCCAATAAAAAGAATATTCATATTAGAACAATTTTCGATTATAAAATAAATTATTTATATTGAATAAAGATATTAATATCGTAATTATGACCAAATCTCGAGCGTAAACAAAATAAGCAAGCGAACCTCCTTCACCAAATGAGAAAAACAATAATAATCCTTTGCTTATAAAAAAAATTAAAATTAATGGATTATAATTTCTAAAAGTAAGAAGGAAAATTATAAAATACCAATAAAAGAAAAGTATTAAAGGGTATAATAAAATTCCAAATATCCAAAAATCTAAATATGAAAAAAGATAAATTGAGTCAGATGTGTCAGTAAAATAAACTCCAAATTTAGTCATTAAATCCTCCTTTACCTCAAAATTAATTTTTTTTGGAAAAATTACTCTGGGTACTGTCCAAATTATATTATTTAGGATATTTTCACCTAATAAATGATTTTTTTTTTCATTATCTAATTCTATTGATTTCGCAAGAGGATATAATAATAGAAATCTTTTAGTTAAATTAATCGAAGTTTTATTTTCAATCTCTTCTTTATTAGATAATCTCCATAAATTATAAAATTTTGGAAGTGCGTTTATAAACGTGGTTTTTTCACGATCAAATATAAATTGATTATCTCTGTTATTCCTTAAAAAGTCATTAAATATTGTCAAATTATAGATAATAGGAACTAAAATTAAAAAAATGATTACCAAACTTTTTAATTTAGGTAAACTTTTATTAAAAAAACAGTACCAAAAAAAAAGTTCTATATAACTAAAAAAAAACTGATACCTACCTCTACTAAAAAAAATAATAGAAAAAAAAATAATAGAAATCAAAATTATAATTAAGTTTTTAAATAAAAACTTTGTATTTAAAAAATTAAATATCAATAAAGAAGTTATTGAGATTTGGAAATGAAATATGAAATCTAAATAAGGAACATACCAGCTGATTATCCCAGCTTGATATCTTTCGTTTGCATAACCCCTATAATCAATAAAACCATTATAGAATAATATTGCTTCTAAAATAATGATAATTATAACTAAATATTTTAATTGTGAAATATTTATTTCATTAAATTTTTTTATACTTTGGTTTAAAGAATTTTCTCTTCTTAAAAGTTCTTTATTCAATGAAAGTAAATATAAAATTAAACAGAATAGAAGTGTATATACGTTTGCATATATATAATTCCTATAATTTACAAATAGATAATTATCTAAAAAATCAAATAAATTAATTTTATAATTAATAAATATAAAAAATCCTGACAAGATCCATCCAATGTTAATAGTAAATATTAAAAAAATTGACCCTATGTTTAAGAGACCAAAGGGATTTTTTTCTTGTTGAAAATATTTTTTAATTAATGAAAATGTTACATAGAGCCCAAAAAATGCAGCAAAATAAGTAAATAATAGCTTATCAATTATTATACTTATAGACCAAATAAAAATTGATAGTATTAAATAATATAAAAAATTGTCCTTTAAGACTTTTGTCATTTCGTTAAATTTAAAAAATTTAAAATACTTTTCTTTAAAATAATTTTAAAGAGATAGAGCGAATAAACTATTTTATATACTAAAAAAAAAAAGATTAATTTTATGTAATCAGTAGGGTTATTTGCAATTAACAATATTAACAAACTGGATATCAGTAAATCAATAAAGCAATAACTTTGTTGTTTTTTGCTAAATTGAATAAAATTTTGTTTAAGCCATTTATTTGAATAATAGAAAAAATAAAAACAGGCAACCATTTCAGTTAAAATCAATGTATAACCAGCTCCTCGTATAGAATATCTTTCAACAAAAAATATAAATACAAAAATAAAAATGGCACTAATAATGATTGATATTTTCATTTCTTCAATAAACATATTTCTACTTTTAATAATTAAATATGCTGGTTGATAGTAAATCATTATTAAAAAAGAAATTGTCATTGATGCAAATAATATATTATCAAATTGTATTTTATCTTTAGTCCATATCGAGAATAAATCTGAAATAACTATTTGCATAATAAATGCAATCGGTATTATTAAGATACCAAGCATCACATTAAGAAAAGTATATGATTTAATAAAACTTTCTTTATTTTTTTTATTAATATATCCTGAAAATTCTATTAATAGTGAATTTGAAAATGAATTAAATAATTGCTTAACCATATTATTTGCTGTTTTCATGGTTGCGTAAGCCACAAGTTGAATTGCTCCAACAAACGGAATCATAATTAATCTAGATCCTTCATTTTTAATTAAGGTAACAAAATTTCCAAATAATAAGTAAAATGATTTTTGAAAATGATTAATATTTTTAGCAATAAATAAACCTTTATATTTAATATTTTCTTTTTTAATTAACTTTAATAAATAGATCAAAAATATAAAATTTAAAAAGTTTGTTGTAATAAATGTTAAAATTGAAACTTCAATTAATTTAAATCCATAAAAAAGAGAGATTAATTGAAAGATTGGTACTATTATTACAATTAACAAACCAAGCCAATGAATTCTTGGATAATAATTAAATGGATATAACGCCCTTGATAATATCCCGACTATATAAGCAATTATTTCAGAACTTAATAAAAAAAAAATTGAAATCTGAATTACTTCATAATATTTTTGATCAACATTAAGAACCTTTAAAATAGTCAAAGACTCAAAAACAATTAAAGATAATATCAAGAAAAAAAATAGAATAATTAATGTTATAAATATGGAACCAAAAACTAATTTACTAACCTCTGATCTATTTAATTGACCAATTTTTAAAAATTCATTTTGTAAGTATTCTTGATAAGTAAAAATTGGTAATTTAATGAGACCCACGATGCTAAAAATAAGTACCCATATTCCATACAGTTCAACTTTCCAAAAGGATAAATATACTGGTAAAGATATAATTATAATAATTAAATTTAGAAAATTTCTTACTACACCTGAAATTGTTCCCGAAACTATTCGTTTAAGACTTGACATATTTTTACAAATTTTCTTTGATGAGATTAAATACTTTAAATCTATAAAATTTATTTATTATATTTAAATCGTTATTTCTAAATTTGAACAAAAAAGCGTAAAAAAAACACTCATAAAATTTTATATTCAAAGGTAAATCAACAAATGTTTTTTTAGCTTCTTTTATCTTTCCAGAAAGTAAAAATTTAAAATATGTTGGTATTCTTTGTGGTAAATCATTTAGTAGCATATGCCTTTTGAGTAGGGGGTAGTATTTTTTATCAACATTTTTAGATAAAAACTTATAAATTTCTGAAACTTGTTTAAATAGTTCATTATTTTTATTTAGATAAAAAGTACCTCTACTTGGGTGATTTCTCACAAAAATTAATTTTCTTTTTAATATATAAATTCCATATTTTTTGGAAAATCTTGTCCATGCATGAAAATCACCGGCATAGGTAAAATTTTTATCAAATAATGGATTAATACTATCATTTACTTTTTTATAGGTAACTCTTGATAAATTTCCGCATAAATTTCCATATGCCATAAAAGCAATCATCGCGGACTTTGGTGAGAGTTTTAAATAACTTTTATTACCAAGTTTAGAATAAAATTCTTTTTGTCTTGTACGATTATCTGAATTAATATTTCTATAATTTAAATCATCGCATGTCAGTATTTTGCAAGAATTATATTTTTTCATAAAATCATAAGTATTTTTTAGAGCATTTTTTACTAATTTATCATCTCCACATAGAATTTTAATAATAGATGCTTTTGATTTAGAATGAAGAAATTTACAATTTCCATAAATACCTAAATTTTTTTTTTGAAAAAAAATTTTTATTTTTTTATTCTTAATTTTTTTTAAAAATTCAATAGACCCATCTGTTGATCTATCATCACTTATTAATAGTTCCCAATTTCTAAATTTTTGGCTAGTCACTGAGTCTATAGCCTCTTTTAAAAAAGGTAAGTTATTGTAAACAGGCATAATTATTGTCAACTTAGTCATTAATTATATTTTTTAGTTTCTTTTGCCAGTTATCACCATAATGGTTCCATCCACCAATTTTCTCTACATTTAATACTGCATTATTTGACATTTCTTTTTGTAAAATTTTATTATCAGCTAGTAATTGCATTTTATCATATATTTGCTCTATTGATTTTGCTTTAATTATGAAGCCCTCCTTATTATTTTGAAATAAATCAGATGCACCTGTATTTTCGGTTGCAATAACAGGACATCCACATGCAAGAGCCTCAGCCATTACTAAACTCAATCCTTCTTCGATTGAAGGTTGAACCATTACATCAGCCATTGAATAATATCTATTTAAATCTTTATTTTTAATTACAGATAAATATTCAATTTTATCAGAAAGATTTTTAAAAACTTTATCTTTAATATTTTTTTCAATAGGACCTATTAGAGTAAGTTTTTTATTTTTAAAATTTAATTTTTTAAAGGCTTCTAATAAATAAAATATTCCTTTTCTAATACTAAGCGTACCAACATATAAAACTTGAAATTTACCATCATTTATTTTGGGTAGAGGACTGAATCTATCTAAATTTACTCCAAAAGGATTTAGAAATAATTTTTTCTCTCCAATTCCATTTTTTAAAAAAGAATTATAAACAAAAGATGAGGGTACAGATATTAAATCTGCAGTATCATATTCTTCTAATTCTCTTTCGACAGTTTTTTGTGAAATTTCATTGTAATCTAAATTAAAATTTTTATACTCATTTTTGATAGTTTCATTTTGAAAATTAATATGAGTTGATCCTCTATCGCAAACAAATTTTCCATTTAAAGATTTAATTTTTTTTCCAGCCTCAAGGCCAGATCCTGAAGTTCCAATTAAAACATTAGAATTACCTATATTTTTACTAACTTTAATAGCTATTTTTTTGTGAGATAGATCTGATAAGTAATGATTTATAAATGGCAAGGTATTTTGAAAATATCTGTTATAAAAAAGATATGGAACTTGATAATAAGGATATGTTTTTATTTTTTTTAAAGGAATATTTTTTTCGTCAACTAATTTAAATTTAGGATACCCTGAATAAATTTCATCAAGTAAATTGTATTTTAAAAGTTGTCTTGCTAAATGAAAGTGCCAAAATCTTCCAATTGTGACAAGTTTAACTTTCAACATTTTTTATTAACATGATTTATAGCTTTAATTATTCCTGCATAACACTCATTAAATGAATGTTTAGATATAATTTTTAAACTATTTTTCGCAAATAAATTTATTCTAGAAGGGTTATTGTAAAACATAAAAATTTTTCGTGCCAAATCAATATAATCATCAGATTTAAAAATATAGCCATTAAAATTATTCTTAACTAAATTTTTTGAACATCCTACAGAATTTGAACAAATAATAGCATTTGATGACGCCATGGCCTCGTTTACAGCTAAGCCCCAGTTTTCTTCTCGAGAGGGCATAATAAATAAATTTGAATTATTGTAGTATTTTTTAATTAAATTTTGATTTTTAAATCCGCAGAATTTTACATTATTAAGATTTAATTTCTTTTTTAGTTCTAAATAATTATTTTTAAGATTTCCTTCTCCAACAATAATTACATCAGTTTTATTTTTAAAATCATTTTTTTTATTTAACAAAAAAATTGATTTTAACAAAATATCACATCCTTTTTTATGAATTAATTTTCCTGTAAACAAAATTTTGATTTTTTTTTTATCATTTTTTTTTTTTAAATAAAAAAACTTATTGTCCACCACATAAGGAACATTAAATATCTTTTTTTTATTAATACCATATTTCTTTAATGTATTTGTATTTTCAATTCCTATTGATAAATAGCAATCAATAAAATCATCAATTATATAAAAAAAAACTTTATTTAAAAACTTATTTAAAAAAGATCTTTTCTTTAAATTATTAATTTCGTCTCTTACAAAAACTTTTTTATTATGAAATTTTGATATTACGATTACGATCAAATTATACCAGTTTTTTATACCATGTAGCCAAATTATTTTGGTGTTATTAGAAAATAAACTTTTAAACTCAGTAGTAATTGGAAATATAGCATTAACTTTGTTTGAACCGATGTGCTTTAAAAAATAATTTTTATATCCTTTTATTAAATTTTTTTGAATTACAACATTTTTATCAAATTCTTTATCATAAAAAGGTTTTAAAGAAATATTAGATCGATATGCAACCTCAATCTTAATTTTTTTTGATAAATATCTTATTAATGGAACCTGATACTGGATGGGATGAGAAATTATATATTTAATCACTTATTTTTTTATATTTTTTTTGATTGATATTTTTGCAAGTATTTCATTACGATTCATAATCTGATAAAAATTAAGTTATAAAATGAATTTAAAAAAGAAAATTATTTTTTGTAAGATAAGTTTTTTTCAACTTAATTATCATCATATCAAAAAAAAGATTGAAAAAGGTGGGTTATTAGTCATTCCATCTGGACCTGGCCTAGCAACAATAGAGACTGATAAAAATTATTGTAATGCTTTACAAAATTCAGATATAGCTTTGTTAGATAGTGGTTATTTCTGTTTATTACTTAACCTTATTAGATTTATATCTGTAAAAAAATTTTCTGGGTACAAATTTATTACTTGTTTTTTAAATGATAAATCAATTACAAGAAAAAAAATTTTATTTGTTGAGCCAAACAAGACCTCTATTTTAAAAAATAAAAAACTTCTTAAAAATTTAAAATTTATCAACACGCATCATTATCTTTCTCCTATTTATAATAAAGATAATATAAAAGATCTTAAATTAAATAATTTAATTAAAAAATTAAAACCTAATTATGTTGTGATTAATCTAGGTGGAAATGTTCAGGAAGTTTTAGGTTATTATTTAAAAAAGAAATTAAATAACAAAGTACCCATTATATGTTCAGGTGCAGCAATTGCTTTTTTAAACAAAACCCAAGCACCAATAAGTAATTTTTACGATAGAATTTATTTAGGATGGCTAATAAGAATAATTTTTAAACCAAATATTTTTTTTATTAGATACTTTAAAGCATTTAAATTATTTTTCTTAGTATTAAAAAATAAAGTTATTGTAAAAAAAATTTAAATTAGTTCATTTTATACAATGAAATGCTATTGCTTTTAAATTACCATTTTCTTCTTCAAATCTATCTTTATTTTCAACTTCATTAAATATATTTAGTCCCGAGTCACCAAATTCACATAATCTTATATTTTGAAATCCACTTAACTTTAATTCTTTTAATAGTGAATTCTTATCATACATCCATTTATGTCTAGCCCCACCAAACAAAAATCTTAGTTTGTCAAAAATACTTTTATTTTCATTTTTATTTACACATCCTAAGCTTTCCATAAATTCATTTGCATCCTTGGATTTATTATATCTATCTATCCTTGATTCTAATGAAGGAACAATAATTCTTAGCACACCATTTGGTTTAAGCATGTCATATATATTTTTTAATATTTTTTTTCCATCATACAAAGAAACATGCTCCAAAACATGTGAACAATAAATATTGTCAGCTAAATTATCATTACATAATTTATTTTTTACTATATTTCCATATTTAATTTCTTTTGGAAATTTTTCTTTATTAAACCTAAAAAATAAATTTAGAAATGGAAATTTATCTAAAAAAGCAATTGGACTATTATCATAGTTAATCCAACTTTTTCCAACTGTATAACCACAACCAATATGATAGTTTCTCATTTCTTATTTTTTTTCAAATATTAAACAAAAATTGTTCATTCTCAAATGAATAGGCGTGAAAAATAGAATAAATTTGTAAATAGTGCTTTTATAAAAAGTTTTTGGTAAAGTAATAAAGTAATTAACCTCTCTTAATTTAAAATTATTTTTTTCTGCTATATCGCATAGAATTTTTTTAGCCATTTTAAACTGTATGAGCCACTGATGTTTATGACCATGTTTGGTTCCTACCATTTCAAGTCCATGTGTCTTAATTCCTTTACCTATAAGAAATTCAAATCTACTTAATAAACAATCTTCATTAGGCAAACCAATCATGACAAATTTACTTGATTTTTTTAACGATTTTTTAAAGAGATCAACAAATGTATCTGTATGTTCTAATACGTCCATCAGGGTTACAATTTCAAATTTCTTATTCAATTTGTTCAAAAATTTATCTACTTGTTTTCCGTTATCAAAGTATTTTATTTTCTTATTTTTTTTTTCTTATAAATGCCTGCATTAGCATCTAAGCCTAAGTATTGAGATTTTTTGTTCATTAATTTTAATAAATTACCATTCCCGCATCCAATATCTAGACAACTTTGAATAAATTTATTTTTTTTCAAAAAAAACATAAAGTACCCATAACCTTCAGAAAATTTTCCAATTGAAAATATTGTATCTTTTTTTAAATAAATATTTTTCATAGTTTAATTTTATATTATTCAAAAAATTATGTGTTTAATATTAAAAAAATATAAAAAATTTGTAAGTTTTTAGATACCGATTATCTATATATTCTGATAACTATTATATATTATATGAATAATACAGAATTTAATAATAGGCATAATTCAATTTTTCACAAAATATATGATATCTTACCCAAAAATATTTTATTAAAAAAATTAAGAGTCTTATTATTAGGAATACTTTCGCCATTTTATTTTTTGTATTACCATAACCATTTTAAGACTTGCCTCAAAGGTATAGCTGTAGATAAAAATAATGAATATTTACCATGGTTTTCATATCCTTTAATTGAAATACTAAAAAAAATAGATTTAAGTGAAAAAAAAATACTTGAATTTGGATCTGGATGTTCAACAATATTTTTTGTTAATAAAAATTGTCAAGTTTTATCCTATGAGGAAGATAAAAATTGGTTAGAGTTTGTTAAAAAAAATTGCAAAACAGAAAAACTTAAAATCATTAATAGAAAAGTTGATCAAAATGATAAAATTAATGAATGTGAAAACAAGAAATTTGATTTAATTATTATTGATGGACATAATAGAGAAGAGGTTTTAAAAAAAATTAATGATTTAAATTTACTTTCAGAGAATGGAGCAATTATTTTTGATAATTCTGAAGGTTATAATTTTTCAAAAATCTTAAATTTAGATGAAAATTTTAATCATTTTTCTAAAATTGATTTTTATGGACATGTCCCTGGTGGATTTAGAAAACAAGCTTCTTCAGTTATTTTTAAATCAAAAGAAAAATGTTTTTTGTTTAATAGAAAAATCAAACTGAAAAATAGTAAAGAAATATGTTCTCCCATTTAATTAATTATAGATCCTTTTAAGTCTTTACCTCTTTATTATTTAATTAAAATTATTATTCCTTAGTTTATTGCTTAAGTAAAAATTTTTTAATTAAGTAATGAATATTTTAATGGAAATAATTATATTATCGTTTAATTTATTTTTTAAAAATGCTTGATATAATAGTAAATGCAGATGATTTTGGTTTTTCAAAAGAGACTGTAGAAAGCACAATTAAACTTTTTGAGTTAAATGCTATTTCAAGTGCTACAATTATGCTCTCAAAACCTGGAACAAGTCTAGCGATTGAATATGCAAAAAAAAATCCTCAATTTTCATATGGATTACATTTAAATTTTATTAGAGATGAAGATAATAGGCCATTGACCCCTCACAAAGAAATTTCTTCATTAACTACAAATGATGGTTTTTTTTTTAGTTCAAATCAACTTAGAAAAAAAGCATTACTTAATCTTATTGATCCATCTCATATTTGTTCTGAAACTATTGCTCAAATAAATGAATTGTCAAATTTAGGAATAAAAATATCTCATTTAGACTCTCATGGCCATATTCATAAATTTCCTATTTTTTGTAAAGCTATAGGGTCTATTAAAAATCAAATAAATATTCAAAAAGTTCGAAATTATCAAAATATTTTTTTAACAAAAAAATTTTTGTCACCAACTTTTTTGTTAGGACCATTATTCAAAAAAAATATTAATAAATATTTCAAAACAACAAATTTTTTCTTTATGAACTCAAATAAAAATGATTCCAACTGGATAAAAGATTTATTTGAATTAAACATAAATGGTTCACTTGAAATTGGAGTACATCCTGGACCCAGAGTAGATTGGAGAGCAAAAGAATTTGAGTCATGTTTAATAATTTCTGAAATTATTAAGAAAAATAAAGAATATAATTTGACTAATTGGGATTATTTATAAAAAATATAATTAGGATCACTTTTTAATTTTTTCATTTTATACTCATAGGAATTAAGTCTTTTAGAAATTTCAGGAATGTTTTTTTCATTACTTTCAATTATAAGATTTGGTTGATTTTCTTTTATTAATTCCATCATTCCTTCTAATGCCTCTAGTTCATGCCCCTCAATATCAATTTTTATCCATGAAACTTTGTTTATTAAATTTTTATAAGTATCTAATTTTTCACAAAAAACATCAATTTTCTTATTTAATTTCATTCTAAGTTGAGGCACGTTTCTTTCCTCAGACAATGTTCCTGTTAAGCCAGAAACATCATCGACTAGAAATTTTGAAATTACTCTTTTATTTGAAATAGCAAATGGAAGTATTATGAAATTATCATAATTATTTTTTTGTTTAGTTTTAAGTAAAAGCAATAAATTTTCAATATCTGGTTCAAATATAAAAATTTTTGTATTATAAAATTTTTTAAAGAAAAAACTGTAAAGACCAATATTTCCTCCTATATCTATAAAAGATGTATTTGTTAAATTTTTTTGATGATTAATTTTCTTTATAAAATCAAATGTTTCCTTTTCATAATTAATTAAATTTATAATGAAATTAAGGTTTCTTGGAAAGTATAAAAAAAAATTACCAAATATTCTTGATTTTTTTAAATATATTAATTTAAATTTAAAAATCGACCTAAAAAAATTAAATTTCATTAACCAAAAAATAGGATGAAATTTTTCTCTAATTCGATTCAACATAATTTATAATAGAATTTTTAATTTTAAATGTATAGATAAAATGATTGAAAAAATTATTTTTTTTAAATAGATTTTTTGTTTCTAACAAACATTTATTCTGATACCAATAAGATGATTTATGCAAAATATAAAACATATTTTTAAATTTAATAATTTTAAAAAAAAATTTTTTTATTATAAAAATTATTTAAAATCTAATCCAGTAAAGAGTAATTCTCTCTTTTACAAAAATTCTCAAACCTAAATAAAATGTGTGGAATTTCTGGCTTATTTAATTTCACAAATAGAAACATTGAAGCTAAAAAAATTATTAGTAAAATAGTTAAAGCTCAAAATCTAAGGGGACCAGATGACAATGGTCAATGGCAGTCAGATTGTAAAAAGGTATTATTTGGTCACAATAGATTATCTATTATAGATTTAAGTACAAATGGAAAACAACCATTTATATCCCTTGATAATAATTTCATAATAACATTTAACGGTGAGATTTATAATTTTAAAGAAATCAAAAAAGAATTAATTTCTAAAAATATAAAGTTTAGAAGCAATAGTGATACAGAGGTAATAATAGAATCTTATAAATTTTGGGGCTTGGAATTTCTTAACAAGCTAAGAGGTATGTTTTCATTTGCATTGTGGGATGATTTGAGTAAAAAATTGATTTTAGCTAGAGATCCTTTTGGAATTAAACCATTATATTATTCAATTAAAAATGGAGTTTGTTATTTTGCTTCTCAAGTAAAAAGCTTTAAATCTATTAATGAAATTAGTAATGAGAAATCTGAAGCAGGTACAGTTAGTTTTTTTATGTGGGGACATGTTCAAGAACCCTACACATTATACAAAGATATAAAATCATTAGAAAAAGGTTCCTGCATGGTGATTGATATAAGTGGAAATATTAAAAATATTAAATATGCAGATATTAAAAAAGAAATTATTGAGGCAAATCCTTTAAATTTAAAAAATTATAATGAAAAAATAGAATATTTGAGGGAATGTATAGAAGAAACAGTAAGATATCACCAAATTTCTGATGTTCCAATTACATTCCTTTTGTCTTCTGGTATCGACTCATCAACTATTATATCTTCAACTAAGAACAAAAAGAATTGTAATGCTCTTACTTTAGATCTTGATGAGGGCAAACAAGTCTACAATGAAAAGTTTTTAGCTAAAAAGACAGCAGAAATTAACTCTATACCACATGTTGTAGAAAAAATTAATCAGGAAGAAGTGAATTTTTTAATTGATCAATTTTTTAAAAGTATGGATCAACCAACAAATGATGGATTAAATAGTTTTTTGATATCATATATTTCAAAAAAAAAATTAAATTCAAAAGTAATTATTTCTGGAGTAGGTGGAGATGAATTTTTTTTTGGTTATCCCAGTTTTACTCGAATTCAAAAAATAAACAATATGATGAAATTTATTCCAAATTTTAAGATAGTTGATAAAATTTTTAAAACTTATTTTTATAAGTTTTTAAAAAGAAAAAAACTCAATACAAAAGTTTCAGGTATATACTCTTATGGAAGATCTACCGAAAATACTTTTTTATTGCAAAGGTCAGCTTTTTTAAAACATGAATTTGAAGATATGATATCACCAGATATTTTTCAAAAAGGTATAGATGAGATTGATATACACAATAAATTAAATAAAGATATTGATGGTATCAAAAATACAAAATTATCAATTATGTATTTAGAAATAAAATACTATCTATGTTCAAAACTATTGAATGATCTTGATTGGACATCCATGCATAATTCTATAGAAATGAGAACTCCTTTTGTAGATTTCTTCTTTTTTAAGAAAATTTTACCTCTTTTAAAATCTCATGGTGATATAAGTAAAAATCTATTACTTGATACTGTTAAAGGAAAAGTACCAAATACATTATATAATAGAAAGAAAACTGGTTTTGGGATTCCTCATAGAAAATTTATAGATATTTATTTTAAACAAAATATAAAATATAAAAATCCATTAAAAGATTGGAGTATTTTAAGTTATCAAAAATATTTAGAGAATAGCTTTTAATAATTATCTTTTGATTGTTTATTCAATTTTTTTTCCCATCTGATTGCACTTGAAATAATCTTTTTTATATCGTTGTACTTAGGTTTCCACTTTAAAATTTTCTTAAATTTTTTCGTATCTGCATAAACTTGATCAATATCACCTGGTCTTCTTTTTTGATATTGTACTTTTACTCCATTTTTAATTTTCTTAAAAATATTTACAATTTGCTCGACAGAATATCCTTTTCCATAACCACAATTTAAA
>Ga0233427_10002882_pt1 | contig 15581 bp, 13 predicted proteins | sample SI_118_April2016_5_FD_179885 | JGI IMG/M metagenome (GOLD analysis project Ga0233427, IMG submission 179885) | Seawater microbial communities from Saanich Inlet, British Columbia, Canada - SI_118_April2016_100_MG | ecosystem: Environmental > Aquatic > Marine > Inlet | place: Canada: British...
TTTTTTTTTTTAAAAAAAAATAAAAAAAAAAAATATATTCAAACCTGTTATTTTTTATTATTTAATAAATATTTTTTATTATTTTTAGTTTTATTTTTATTTATTTTATTCACATATTTTATAAATACAGGCTGTTTAGTTTATCCATTAAGTTTAACATGTTTTAATGGGACCAACTGGGGCATACCATTGGTACAAGTTCAACAAATGAACGACTGGTATGAATTATGGTCTAAGGGAGGTGCAGCTCCAAATTTTAGGATAGACAATCCTGAAGAATATATAAAAAATTTTAATTGGGTAAGTAATTGGATTGATATTTATTTTTTTAATAAAGTAAGTGATTTTATATTAGGTATATTATTGCTAATTAGCATATTCCTATTTTTCTTTAGAAAAAGTTTTTTTAAAAAAAAAAAAATCAAATTAGATAATCATGTGCATTTAGTTTATTTGTTAATTTTGATTTTAGGCATTGAATGGTTTTATAATCACCCAGCCTTAAGGTATGGTGGTTACCATATTATAGCTTTATTAGTATTTATTCCAATATCAGTAAAACTTGGATCATCTCAAATTGAACTAAAAAAATATTCAAAAATTTGTATTGTGCTAGTTTCTTTAACGATAATTATTTTTTTATCGAGGAATATAAGTAGAATAATTAATGAAGTGGAGCAGTATAGCTATAAACCAATCAGGCAAACTTACTATTTTCTTGATGATAATCATTTTAGAATACAAAAACAAATGGATCAATTAATAGAACAATATAACAACTGTAAAAATAAAAATTTTAAGTGCAATAAAGATATTAAAATAAAAAAAGTAATGGGTAAGATAATATTTATAAATCAATGATTCAAAAAATAATACTATGGGGACTCAGTTTATTTGATTATTCTTATCAAAAAAAGTGGATTAAATTTTTAAAAAAAAATAAGTATAATAATTTTAAGCTCCTCATAGATATTGGTGCACATAAAGGAGAGTCAATTGAATTATTCTCAAAAAACTTTATTATAAAAAAGATTATTTCTTTTGAAGCAAGTCCAATTAATTTTGAATATTTAAAAAAAAAAATAAAGGATAATAAACAAGGATATAACAATACTAAGATAGTTTTAGAAAATACAGCTCTTGGTGCAGAAGATAAGATTATTGAATTTAACCAGTTTAATGAAAGTTCATCATCTACAATCAAAGAAATAGATGAAGAATCCAAATATTATAAAAGAAAATTTAGATTAATTAATTTTTTAAATAATAAAGAAACCTACCAAAAAATAAAAATAAAAATATCCAAATTAAAAGACTACATTGAAAAAAATAATATAAAAAAAATAGATTTTATGAAAATAGATACGGAAGGATATGAATTGGAAATATTATTAGGTTTAGAAAGTAAAATTAAATTAGTTAATATTATTATGTTTGAACATCATTATGATAGCATGATTAAAAAAGGTTATACATTTGAAGACATTAATAAGTTGTTGATTAAAAACAATTTTAATAAAATATATAAATCTAGAATGCCTTTTAGAAAAACATTTGAATATATTTATAAAAGAGAAGAGTTAATAAATTGAAAGATATTAAAGTATCAGTACTAATTGCTAATTATAATAATGAAAAGTATTTAAATGAATGTATTGATTCTATAAAGAAACAAACTTATCAAAATGTTGAAATAATAATTCACGACGACTTATCATCAGATAATTCTATTAAAAAAATCAATAAATATAAAAATATTACTATTATAAAGAATAGAAAAAGAGGCAAATATGGCTCTTATAACCAAATGAATGCATATTATAGGGCTTTTAAAAAAAGCAACGGAAAATTTATATTTTTATTAGACAGTGATGACTTATTTAAAAAAAATAAGATAAAAACTGTAATCAATACATTTTTAAAAAATAAAAAAATATCCTCACTATTTGATCTTCCCATTTATAAATATAAAAAAAAATTAAAATTTATCAAAAATAAAAAAAAAATTATTTCTAATTATTGGCCATTTATTCCACCTCAAAGTTGTATTGTTATGAAAAGAGAAGAGTTTAAAAAAGCAATTAAGAAGATAAATTTTAATTTATTTCCAGATATATGGATGGACTTTAGGATTGGATTATATCTAAAGTATATAAAAAAGGATTTTTATGTATTAGATAAGAATCTTACTTATTATAGACAATCTCCAGAAATGATTTCATCAAATTATAAATTTTTGTCATTTGCTTGGTGGGAAAGACGTAAACAAGCTCACCATTATGTGAAATATTTTTTTTTTAAAAATAATATACGGCATGTGATAAATTTAGATTATTTATTAACAAATTTTATAAATTGTTTTATAAAATGAATAAAAAAATATTAATTATTGGTCTAAAAGGACTTATAGGTAGCAATTTATTTAATTATTTTAAGATTAAAAAATTAAATGTTTATCAACTTAGTTTTGAAAGTTTTATAAAAAATAAAAATAGACATGCTGATGAGTTTGACGTCATCATTAACTGTACATCCAATCAAAAATTTATTAAAAATCAATATCAAGATAGAAACGATAATGATCTAATAATTGCAAAAATAATTCTACATTCAAAAACAAAATTAGTTATGTTAAGCACTAGAAAAGTTTATAAAGCTAAATTTAATATTAATGAATTAGATAAAAAAAAACCAAATTGTAATTACTCAAAAAATAAGTTGATATCTGAAACTACAGTGAGCAAAATTCTTGCCAATAAAGTTTTAATTTTAAGAATTTCAAATATTATTAGTCATCCAAATAAAAATAAGAGAAAACTCCATAAAACTTTTTCTGATATCTTTTTCGAAATGGCCAAAAAAGGCTTTATTTATAAAAACAATAAAGTATATAAAGATTTCATTTCTATTAAAAAATTTAATCAAATAGTTTTTGAACTAATAAAAAAAAATTCCTTTGGATTATTTAATGTATCTTTGAGTAAGAAAGTTTACATAAATCAACTTATTACTTGGTTAAATTTTTATAATTCAAAAAAAATAATGATTATTAAGAAAAAAAATAGTTTTAATAATGATAGTTTTACTCTAAACAATAAGAAGCTTATGCATAAGATAAAGATTAAAAATGACGTTATGGACCTTAAAGATGAATGCTTAAGAATAAGTAAGAGTTTTTTTTTAAAAAGATGAAAAAAAAAATAGCATTAATATTTGGAGTTACTGGACAAGATGGTTCTTACCTTGCTGATTTTTTGCTTAAAAAAAATTATATAGTTCATGGTGTAAAAAGAAGATCTTCTTCATTTAATACTGGTAGATTAGATCACCTTTATCAAGATCCTTATGAAAAAAATAGAAGATTTATTTTACATTATGGTGATATTACCGATGCAATTTCAGTATCATCTATAATAAAAAATATTAAGCCTGATGAAATTTACAATTTAGCTGCACAGTCTCATGTTGCAGTTTCATTTGAGGTCCCAGAATATACTGCTAATGCAGATGGAATTGGAGCCTTAAGAATTTTAGAAGCGATTAAATTTCATGGTTTTGAAACAAAAACAAAATTTTATCAAGCAGGTACTTCAGAAATGTTCGGAAAAGTAGTTCAAATACCACAAACTGAAAAAACCCCATTTTATCCAAGAAGTCCTTATGGTGTTGCAAAAGTGTATGCACATTGGATAACAATAAATTACAGAGAAGCCTACAAAATTTTTGCTTGTAATGGAATTTTGTTTAATCATGAAAGCCCAGTTAGAGGTGAAACTTTTGTTACAAAAAAAATAATTATGGCTTTGTGTAGAATAAAATTAAATAAGCAAAAGAAACTAATTTTAGGTAATTTAGATGCCAAAAGAGATTGGGGTCATGCAAAGGATTATGTAGAAGCAATGTGGAAAATGCTGCAAAATAAAACTCCCCAAGATTATGTAATTTCTACGGGTAAACAATATTCCGTTAAAGCTTTTGTAAATTTATCATTAAAAGAGCTTAATATAAAATACCATTGGAAAGGTAAGGGCATTAATGAAAAATGTTATGATGAAAATGGTAATTGTATCATAGAGTGTGATAAGGAATATTTCAGACCTCTTGAAGTTGACACACTGTTAGGAGATTCAAGTAAGGCAAGAAAAGAATTAAATTGGAAGCCTAAATTCAATATTAATAGTTTGGTAAAAGAAATGATAAGTATAGAGCTGAATAACTTGAATTGATTCTAAACATAATGCTCAAGAAAAAATCAAAAATATATATTGCTGGTCATAACGGATTAGTTGGATCGTCGATCCATAATTTACTTTTGAAGTGTGGCTATAAAAATATATTATGCAAAAGAAAAAGAGAGCTTGATCTAACAGATGAAAAAAAAGTAGATATTTTTTTTAAAAAAAATAAACCAAAATATTTAATTATTTGTGCCGCAAAGGTGGGTGGAATTTTAGAAAACAAAAATTACCCATTAGAGTTTTTATTAGAAAACTTTCTAATAGAAAAGAATCTGTTAATTGCCGCCAAAAAATACAACATTGAAAGAACAATTTTTTTAGGCTCTTCTTGTATTTACCCTAAGAAATCTAAAACTCCAATAAAAGAGAGTTATTTAATGTCTGGAAAACTTGAAAAAACGAATGAATCGTATGCGCTATCTAAAATAATGGGAATAAAACTTTCTGAAATATTATTCGAGAAGTACAAAAAAGACATAATATGTCTTATGCCAACTAATTTATACGGTAAAAATGACAATTTTGACATTGCTTCAAGCCATGTAATCCCGGGTTTAATAAGTAAGTTTTTAAATGCAAAAAAAAAGAAATTAGATGTAGAGGTGTGGGGATCTGGAAAGCCTATTAGAGAATTTCTTCATGTAGATGATTTAGCAAATGCGATACTTACTGTTCTCAAAACTGACAAAAAAAAAATTAATAAAATTTTTAAAGGAGAATTACCAATTATTAATATTGGAAGTGGAGAGTCTATAACAATTAAAAAATTAACATTACTTATAAAAAAAATTATAAATTATAAAGGAAAAATTTTTTTTAATGAAAATTATCCAGATGGTACAATTAACAAAAATTTAGACAGTACAATGATAAAAAAGTTAAAATGGAAAGCAAAAATAAAACTTGCTGAGGGGTTGCATAGAATAATTATTTCAAGAAATCATCTTTTAAAATAAAAAAAACAATGAATAAAATTATAACTATTAAAAATAGAACTCAAAAATATTCTTTACTCGAAATGGGTTTTAACAATCAAGATCTAAAGAAAGGTATTGATGTTTTAAAAACAGGTTTTATTACCATGAATAAAGAAACTGAAAAATTTGAAAAAATTTTTGCTCAAAAATTAAATATTAAGTATGCCTTGATGGTAAACTCAGGTTCTTCAGCAAATCTTTTAGCTACTTTTGCAGCATGCAACCCATTGAGGGAAAATAGATTTAAAAGAGGAGATCATGCACTGATTCCTGCTCTATGCTGGTCAACTTCACTTTGGCCCTTAGTTCAGTCCGGTTTAAAACCAAAGTTTATTGACGTTGACCCAAAAACTTTAAATTTAGATGCAGACCACATCATTTCTAAAATAACCAAAAAAACAAAAGTCATTATGCTTATAAATGTATTGGGAATTTCAGCAGATAATAAAAAAATTATCAATTATGCAAAAAAAAAAGGTATTATTGTACTAGAAGATAATTGTGAAGCATTAGGTGCAAAATATGGAGAAAAATTTTTAGGAACATTTGGTGATTTTGGCACTTTTTCTTTTTTTTATTCCCACCAAATTACCTCAGGTGAGGGAGGAATGATAGTTTGTAACAATAAAAAAGATTATGAAATTTTATTAGCATTGAGATCTCATGGATGGTCAAGAGGTGAGGGAGTTTATGAAAAAAATGCAAAAAAATATCCAAATTTAGACCCTAGATATATTTTTATTAACTCAGGATTTAATTTAAGACCTACAGATATTCAAGCTGCTATTGCAAACAACCAGTTTAAGAGACTAGAAACATTTCGTAAAACTAGGTTATCAAACAAAAATAAAATCATAAATTTATTAAAAAAAGACAAAAGATGGAATAACCAGTTTAGATTTGTTGAATATTCAAAAAAAATAAAAGCAAGTTATATGGTGTTACCAATACTGATGGATAAAAAGTTCTATTATAAGAAGAAGAAGTTTATTAATTTTCTGGAAAAAAAAGGTCTGGAAACTAGACCAATAATAAGTGGTTCATTTGTCAACCAACCAAGCTGTAAACTATACAATTTAAACCCTGGTAATAAACAGTTCAAAGGTGCACAAGAAATTCAAGATCTTGGTTTTGTAATTGGACTTCATACACAGAACATCAAAATGCCCAAGATAAAATTTATTATCAATTTATTATTTTCTATTGACACTATTTAAGTAATAAATTTTTAATAAGGTAATTTAAAATTTTTAAACCATCACCGAACGCTTTAACTTTTTTCTTATCAGCAATTCTTGCTCTTTCTGTACATGGGTGAGTATTATATTTTATATTCATTTTTTTAGCTTTTAATGGGATTTCTACACAAAGACAATAATCGTCAGACTCTAATTTTAGAACATCAATTGCCTCTTTTTTTGCAACTATATAAGTAAATAAAATATCACTGATATTTAAAGAAAAAAAAATATTTCCAAAGAAAGTAAAAAAAAAGTTACCAACTCTAGTTACAAAATTGTCATCATAGCTTCCTGCATTTTTTTCGTAACGACTTCCAAAAATAATTTGATTATCTGAATTTTTTATTTTATTTAACATTGGCACTAGATCTTTAGGATCAGTAGAGCCGTCAGCATAAAAAATTGCAATATATTTAGTTTTAGATTTCAAGATCCCTTCTTTAATTGCATTCCCATATCCTTTTCCTGTTTGAAACAAAATTTCACAGTCCTTATCTTTTATTGAATTGATAGTTTCATAATCATTTTCATCCAAAACTATCAATTTTTTTAATTCTAAATTTTTTACTTCTTCCAAAACTTTTGGAAGTGAATTACTCTCTTCTTTTGCTGGAATAATTAATGTAAGTTCCTTCATGATCTTTTTATAGATTAATTTATAGATAATGTTAAATTATTTTTATAAATGCAAAAAATTATTATTGTTACTGGTGGAGCAGGTTTTGTGGGTTCGAATCTCATAAATATCCTCTTAAGAAGAACAAAATTTAAATTAATAAGCATAGATAACTATTCTTCAGGAAGTAAAAAAAATCATATTAAGAACCTAAGAGTGAAATACATTAATGCTGATACTAAAGATATTTCCAAAATTTTAAAACCTTACAAAAGAGATATTATTTCTATTTTTCATTTTGGTGAATTCTCAAGAATATATCAAAGCTTCTTAAAGATGAAAGAATGTATCGACTCTAATACTATTGGTTCACATGAGGTATTTAACTTTTGTCTATCGAACAAAATAAAACTTATATATTCTGCAACATCAGCCAGTATCGGAAATAAAGGAAATGATAAAAATTTATCTCCATACGCATTTACTAAGGCTAAAAATTTAGAATTATTAGAAAATTTGAAAAAATGGTTTAATTTTAAGTTTGAAGTACTTTATTTTTACAATGTTTATGGACCAGGACAAATAAAAATAGGCTCAATGTCAACCGTAATAGGAATATTTGAAGATCAGTTTAGAAAAAAAATGCCATTAACAGTGGTACGACCTGGTTCACAATCTAGAAGATTCACACATATTAATGATACAATTGAAGCATGTTATTATGCTTGGAAAAAAAATGAATGTAAACATTACAGTATATCTAATAGAAAAAGCTATACGATTATTGAAGTAGCAAAATTGTTTGATACTAAAATTAAGCTTATTCCATCTAGAAAGGGTGAAAGATACGCTTCAGCTTTAACGACTATGAACTTGTCAAATAAAGTTCATAAAATGTTTGGAAAAATCAATCTTAAAGATTACGTGGCAAATATTGTTAAAGAATCCTAAAAAAGACTAGATTTCTTTGTTTACAATATATTTATTTTAGGTATAACTCCCTCGCCGGTGATTATTGCGAAGGGGTAATACCCGATCCCATTCCGAACTCGGAAGTCAAGCCCTTCAGCGCCAATGGTACTTTGTCTTAAGACACGGAAGAGTAGGACATTGCCGGCTATAAAAAGTAATATTATGAAAATTAAAAGCTCACTAAAATCACTAAAAAAAAGAGATCTTAATTCTAAACTTGTTAGAAGAAGAGGAAGGGTTTACATAATTAATAAAACAAACCCAAAATTTAAAGCAAGACAGAAGTAGTTTTTATGGACAATCAAAACCATAAGAACACCTGGAATAACTTCACAAAATTTGTGTTGTGGGGAACTGTCGCTGTTATTGGTGTTTTAGTTTTAATGGCAATATTCTTACTATAGAGTTCACTCTATGAGAATCGTTTCAATTTTAGAAAATCAAAAAATAGAAAAAAGAATAGCGATCACTCCTGATATTGCAAAAAAGTATATAGCCCTTGGTTTTGAAGTCTCTTTAGTTGAAAATTATGGTGAGCATTTAGGATTTGAAGATAATCAATATAAAGAGTTAGGTGTAAAAATTTCCAAGGATACAAAAGAAATTATAAGGGGTGCTGATCTTATTGTTCAATTAGGATTGCCATCAGATGATATAATCTCGTTGATAACAGAAAATCAAACATTAATTGGTATTTTGAATCCATATGATAATAAAGAAAAAATAGATAGTTTGACAAAAGGTAAAATTAATATTTTTTCTTTAGAATTATTACCAAGAATTACTAGAGCACAGTCCATGGATATACTATCTTCACAGGCAAACCTAGCTGGATACAAAGCGGTTATAGAGTCATTTGCTAACTTTGAGAAAGCCATACCAATGATGATGACTGCAGCAGGAACTGTTCCTGCAGCAAAAGTGTTAGTTGTTGGTGCAGGTGTTGCAGGCTTGCAAGCAATTGCAACTGCAAAAAGAATGGGCGCTATTGTTTTTGCAACAGATGTGAGAGTGGCATCAAAAGAACAAGTTGAAAGTTTAGGTGGTAAATTTTTAACAGTAGAAGGTGCGGAAAACCTTGAAACTGAAGGAGGCTATGCAAAAGAAGCTTCTGAAGATTTCAAAAAAAAACAGGAAGAGTTGTTAAGTGAAACTTTAAAAAAAATTGATATTGTAATATGTACCGCTTTAATACCTGGAAAAAAAGCACCAGTAATAATTAAAGAGAATATGATTAATAATATGAAAGCTGGATCTGTTATTTATGATTTAGCTGCAATTCAAGGAGGAAATACAGCCTTTTCTGAGGTAGATAGAATAGTTAATAAAGGTGGAGTGAGAATTATGGGTGAAACAAATATCTTAAATAAACTACCAGTCTCAGCATCTACCTTGTATGCCAAGAATGTATTCAACTTTGTTACGAATTTATATAATAAAGAAAATAAGAAAATTGATATTAATTTAGAAGATGAGATAATTGAAAAGACATTAATTAAATAAAATTATGGAAATAGATCCCTTCATCTTCAGATTGAGTATTTTTATCCTTTCAATATTTATTGGATATTATGTTGTGTGGAGCGTTACACCTTCTTTGCATACCCCTTTAATGTCAGTAACAAATGCTATTTCGTCAGTAATTATTGTAGGAGCTATCATAGCAGGTTTAGCTGGGAACTCTGATAATATTTTTAACAACTCGAGTATTTTTGGATTTTTAGCTATATCCCTAGCAGCAATAAATATTTTTGGAGGATTTTTAGTTACTCAAAGAATGCTCGCAATGTATAAAAAAAGGAAGAAGGATAAATAATGATATCTGCAAATTTATCAGCAATTTTTTATTTGATTTCGGGTGTGTTGTTTATTTTAGCATTAAGAGGATTATCTTCTCCAGAAACATCTAGACAAGGTAATTTCTTCGGTATTTTAGGAATGGTTATTGCCATAACTGTTACATTCTTGTCCATTGGAAATTTTTCTAGTGGTTTTGTTTATGTTTTAATGTTTCTTTTGATAGGTGGTTTAATTGGTGCATTTATAGCCTACAAAATACCTATGACTGCCATGCCAGAGCTTGTTGCTGGCTTCCATAGTCTTGTAGGACTTGCAGCAGTATTTGTTGCAATTTCTGCTTTCTTAAACCCTGAAGCATTTAATCTAGGATCAGTAGGTGCTATTAAACTTGCAAGTTTAATTGAAATGTCAATCGGAGCCGCAGTTGGTGCTATAACATTCTCTGGCTCAATAATTGCTTTTTTAAAACTTCAAGGAATAATGTCAGGGTCACCAATCACATTTAAGGGACAGCATTTTCTTAACGCTTTATTATTAATTTCAATTCTAATTTTAACTTATTTACTTTGTTCATCACAGACATCTAATTTTTTTTGGATATTAATAGCAGTTTCGTTCTTAATTGGATTTTTATTAATTATCCCAATTGGTGGAGCAGATATGCCAGTAGTAATTTCAATGTTAAATTCATACTCTGGTTGGGCTGCTGCAGGAATTGGTTTTACTTTAGAAAATACAGCATTAATTATAACAGGTGCTCTTGTTGGATCTTCAGGTGCAATTTTATCTTACATAATGTGTAAAGGCATGAACCGTTCATTCTTTAATGTAATTTTAGGTGGATTCGGCGCAACAGAACAGTCGGCATCAACTGGAAATAAAGAACAAAGACCAGTTAAGAGTGGTAATGCGGAAGACGCAGCATTCTTAATGAAAAATGCATCATCAGTTATAATTGTTCCAGGTTATGGTATGGCAGTAGCTCAAGCACAACATGCATTAAGAGAAATGGTAGATACATTAAAAAAAAATGATATTAAGGTTACTTATGCAATTCATCCTGTTGCAGGAAGAATGCCAGGGCATATGAACGTTTTATTAGCTGAAGCTAATGTTCCATATGATGAAGTTTTTGAACTTGAAGAAATTAATAATGATTTTGCTAATGCAGATGTTGCATTTGTAATTGGAGCAAATGATGTAACAAACCCAGTTGCTAAAACAGATCCTCAAAGCCCAATTTATGGAATGCCTGTTCTTGATGTTGAAAAATGTAAATCAGTATTATTTGTAAAGAGAAGTTTATCTCCTGGATATGCAGGAATTGATAATGACCTATTTTACAAGGAAAACACATTAATGTTATTTGCTGATGCTAAAAAAATGACTGAGGATATAACTAAAAATCTTTAAAAATTAATGATAACAAAAATATTTTGTGACATTGCAGAATTAGATCAAATAAGAAAGTTTAATAAGAAAAAAATTGTAAAAGGTTTTACGACCAATCCTAGCTTAATGAGGAAAGCTGGAGCAAAAGATTATAAATCCTATTCAAAGAAAATATTAAAAATTTGTAATAATAAACCTGTTTCATTAGAAGTATTTGCTGATGATTATATGGGAATGAAAAAACAAGCTCTTGAGATTAATACCTGGGGGAAAAACGTTTATGTAAAAGTACCAGTTGCTAATTCTAAAGGTGTTTTTATGGGTAAAATTATTAAAGAGCTTAACAATTTAGATATTAAGCTTAACATCACAGCAATATATAGCGCAAAACAAACAGAAAAAATTCTAAAATTAATTAATAATAAAACCAAAGTTATAATTTCAATATTTGCTGGTAGAGCAGGTGACGTTGGTAAAGATCCGGTTCCAGAATTTAAGAAAAGTGTAGCAATGTCAAAGAAATTTAAAAATGTAGAGATACTTTGGGCTAGCGTCAGAGAGCCATATAATTACTTACAAGCAAAACAATTGGGTTGTCATATTATAACCATCCCACCAACAACTATTGAAAAAATAGAAAATTTTGGAAAAACATTTGATCAACTTACCAAGGAAACAGTTAAAGCTTTTTTAGTTGATAGCAAGAAATCTAAATTTAAAATTGACAATAGTGAAATTTAAAATTTTAACCTTTAAAAATGTTTCGTTTTTTCTTTTCTTTTATTTAACACTAGTAATTGGTTTTTTTTTTGGTGAAAATTTAAACTATGGATCTTATGGTGATTGGATTGGAAGCAATCGTGAGCCTATAAAGGATTTCTCAAATAACTTTACTTATACATTTTTAAATTTTGATAGCTATGGACATCGGCATTCACCAGTATACTTAATATTTTTATCATTGTTTTTAGATTTGGGACTTGATCTCAATCAAATGAGACTTGTTCACTTACACCTTTGTATTTCATTAATAATAGTTTTTTATCAATGTCTAAGATTATTATTTATTAATATTAATAATAATTACCTTTATCTATTATCCTTAATTATTTTTTTATCTCCAACATTTAGATCTTTAGCAATTTGGCCAGATAGTAGGCTCCCAGGTTTAATTTTTTTTGTTTTAACAATATATTTTTTTTTAAAATTTAGAAAAACTAACAACCTTAAGTACACTTGGTATACTTGTATTTCACTTGTGGTATCGTCCTACATAAGTCCTAATTTCTCAGTTTTTTTTGTATATTTTTTTTTCTATTTTCTTAAAAAAGTTAAATTTAGAGAATTAAGCTTTTTGTTAATATTTAATTTTTTGGCATCATTACCGCTTTTATATTATATTTTTATTTTAGATGTAAATTTTTTAGCAGCAGGAAAAACCCCAAGTTTAAATAATGAAAGCATCAATTTTAGTTTCAATTTATCAGATAAGTTAATGATTATTAGTTCGGTAATTTTTTTTCATTTATCACCAATACTGATTATGGACAATTTTTTTAATCAGTTCAGAAATTTTTTAAATAAAAGATTTATAGTAATAGTTCCTTTGGTTATATGTTTAATTTATTTCTTTAACTATCAATTAATATACACTGGGGGGGGAGTATTTTTTATCCTATCAAACCTATTATTTGATAATAATTATTTATTTTATATAGGATCATTCTTTTTTATTGGTTTTGTTCTATATATTGCATCTTTAAGTTTAAATAATTTTTTTTTATTAACATTACTAATTATTTCTAATATTCAAAACACCATCTATCACAAATATTATGAACCCCTGATATTTATAATGTTCTTTACTTTGATAAAATACCCAGGAGTAGAAAACTTTCTTAAGAAAAAAAATAATATCCTTTATCTATATCTTTTTAGTGTCATCTATATTTTGATGAGAGTTTTTAAGATTAATTATTTAGTTTAGTTTATTTAACAAAGTTGGTTGCAGGCAGGATGGATTTTAACCACCGACCTTAAGGTTTTGAACCTGATGAACTACCCAAGTTCTGCATAAAATAATCAATGTTATACAAATAAGCTAGATAAAATTCTTAAATAAATTAATAAAAAAACAAAAATAATAATTTCAATATTTGCAGGTAGAGCAGGCGGGTAATACAGGTAAAAACCCAACCCTGAGTTTAAAAAAATGTATAGCAATAGCAAAAAAATATAAAAATGTAGAGATACTTTGGGCAAGTGTTTGAGAACCCTACAGCTATATAAAAGTAAAAAATTAGGCTGTTATATTATTGCTATCCCCAAGAACTATTGAAAAAATAGAAAATTTGGAGAAACATTTGATCAACTTACCATGGAAACTGTTAAAGGTTTTTAATCGATAGCAAAGTCAAAATTTAAAATTTAATTAACTTTTTATTCCATTGTATCCAACCATTATAGAGTAGTTGAGCCAAAAAATTGAAGATGTATATGTGGAAAGAAAGCTACCACTTGGCAGAAGGGGTAAAAGGGACGCTAAAATAAATAAAATAGAGGATATTTGATAAATATTTTTACTTATTAGGCTATTTTTAATTGACCAATATAAAGATAAAAAAATAAATATTAAAAAGCTAAAATATCCAAAAGCACCAGTTTCAGATAGAAATTCGTAATGTATTTGATGAGGGTGTGTTGCTGCTCGCAAAGCGTTTTTAGGATGATCTAAATTATTGTACTTATCTTTCATACTTTCAATCCTAAAATTTTTAATACCGACTCCAAAAAAAGGGTTTTCTTTAAAAATTTCATTAGCAACATTATAGTGTGCACCATATTGGGAATTTTTTAAATATTTAGAAACTCCACCACTTTCAAAAATTAAAGAAATTTGATCAAAATATCTAGTTTTATATTTTGTGTTCAAATTTAAAAAAGCACCTATAAAACATATTATTAATAATAATAAAAAAATCTTACTTTTAAATTTAAAGTCATAAACAAAAAGAGTAAAAAAAATAATAATAATAAAAGTTTTTATAAAATTTGCTCTTTCACCAATTATAAAAGAGATTATTATAAAAAAAAACACCAACCCAATATTTAAACATTTTTTTTGTGAAAAATTATTCTGAAAATAAGACAAACAAATAAGGGCGAATCCATAAAAATAATTTCCTATTACACTTTCTGTACCTGTGAAGCTTGCAAGTCTTATACCAGGCATAATTGATTTAAAACCGATAATATTTTCACCTCTAAAATACTCAATTATTAAATCTAAAATTATAAAAGTAAAGATTATCGACCATACCTTATAAATTTTTTCTATTTGGTTTTTATTAAAATCGGCAAGAAGTTGTTTGAATGCAAAAATAAAATAAATAATAAAAAAAATTTTAACAACTCTTGGATAGGACAAGCTTATATTATTGGAAAATATAAGGTTTATTGATAAAGATATTAAAAAAAAATTTAATAATAAAAAAGTCTTATCTTTATAAATATTTTTAATTTTTTTTGTTATTATATAGTAGATAAAAATTAGCGATATAATTAGTATATTTAGATTTATGGCAAAGTTTCCTGCTAATATAGAAACTGGGAAAATTAAGAATAAAAAAAAATTTATATTTTTAACGTTAAAAAATTTTGTCATATTAACAGCATAATCTAAAATATTTGAATAGTCAGATTAATTTGGTTGCGGGGGACGGATTTGAACCGCCGACCTTCAGGTTATGAGCCTGACGCCCGTACCTTTCTGCATGCCCCGTAATACATTAATCATGTTTAAACTATATCTTTCTCGCCGCAATTAATATTAATGGAATCTTAACATGCGGTAGATTCTTATGTCAAGTGCGGTATCAAGTGCGGTCAAGTACGTTCAGAATAAAATCTCAAATATTGCGGCAGGACAATTCAACTCTTACGATTCTTTTGACGCATAAAACTCTATCTTGTTCGCTCACTTCGTTCGCTCACGCTTCCATAGTGGGAACCATTTTGAATTACTTTTTTGATAACGTTAAGGGAACCCGTTTCAATCCTGTACGTAGGTACTTTTAGTTTGGGGTTTATATAATCTTAGATAGAGACGTTTAGAGGAAATATTTTCAAAAAAATTTTAAAAAATTCCCTACAAAACCACTCCAATACATCAAAGACTCAACGTTAATTCTTTGCTATCATGAAGCATGAAGAAAGCGATAGGGATCGTGGTTCTGGGTTTGTGTGGGAGGACTAGGTATCAGACTGGAAACTGGGACTACAAAACGACTAAATCTAACTTCTGTTTCCCTAATCTTTCATTACCAGTTTCAGTCACTAAATATGT
>Ga0233427_10002895_pt1 | contig 15540 bp, 13 predicted proteins | sample SI_118_April2016_5_FD_179885 | JGI IMG/M metagenome (GOLD analysis project Ga0233427, IMG submission 179885) | Seawater microbial communities from Saanich Inlet, British Columbia, Canada - SI_118_April2016_100_MG | ecosystem: Environmental > Aquatic > Marine > Inlet | place: Canada: British...
TATGACGTTTCATTCGTTGATTTGCATGTTCGTCATTAGGTAAGACCATACTACACAAATTACAATGAATCTGAATTAAATATTTCATGCATTTTATTTCCAATAATTATAATTGAATTTAATAATGAATCATACAAATTAATTTTGTATTATTCAAATTAATTCTCTAGAGAGAGTATTTCATAAAACAACCATGAAATCTCAAATTTCTAAACTAATCCCAAAAGGCAGGGGCTACAATATTGCCAATTATTACAAAAATAGTGAAAAGACCAAAGGACTTTTTGCAAGATATGCCAAACAGGCAATGAAGGAGGGAGTCAAGGCAACTATGGTTCAGTGCAAATGTTGCACTAGACTAGTTCCTGGAGTAATTGTAGAAACTGGAGGCATAAAAGATCCAATACCACTCCACATGCCGTGTAAAATATGTGATAAATGGCTAGGTCACCTGGAGGTAGATAATCTAAAAGAATTGAGAGGCATGTGTCTAGAATGCTTTGAAGAGGAAACAACACAATGAATCAAAGACAGAACATGAGCGGATATACTTCTGAAGATATTGAAAACGCCATACTTTCAGGAATTGTGAAAACATTACAAATAATGAAAGATGTTAGAGAGGAGGGAGATGATCTTAACTCAATAGATTTTGATGAGGTTATTGAAATGCGAATAAGAGACATGACAGATAGAAGTATTTATGATGCAATGCAACATATGGAAAATAGTGATGAACAATAAAAAATTATTTTGCAATGCTAAAGGAGGCATTCAATGACTGTTTTTATTGCACCAATTGGTCTAACAACAGGACATGTCAAATCATGGCTAAAAGAGGAATCAAGAGATTTGCACATACTATGGTTAATTCATAGTCCAAAGGATGAAATAGATTTTCCAAAGATTGCCAAAGATTTACAAAAAGTAATAAAAAAGTCATACCCAGAAATTAAAATTAAATTAAAAAAAATTGCCAGTCCATTTGAAATTGATCCAACAATGGATGCAATATCAGAAATAATCAATGAAGAAACGGAAAATGATTCTTCATTAATCAATAAAGATTTTTCATTAAACATAACAGGTGGAACTAACGCAGTTGCAGCAGCAACTATGATTTCTGCAACATGGCATGGAACACGTGCATATTATATTTTAAAACCACAAGAAGGGGATTCAAAAAATAAAAAATACACAATAGAAGTACCAGTAAAGCCAATGGGTACTGCCAGAATGAATGAAAATCAACTTAAAGTTCTTAAAACAATTGCAGATTCAAAATATCATATTGAAAACAGCCCAAAAGGAATGGAATTAAAAATTTCAGAAGGAATGATTACCAGACAAAAACTTTTAGGAAAATTAAAATGGAATACAACAGAACAAGATTCAGTTAATGGCAGTACCAGATTATTAGGAATTACTAAAAAATTAGAAAAATCCGGATATATTGAAAAAATTGGGTATACGGAACATTATGTATATGACAGCGGTAAAAAATTAGAACCAGACCAAGAACTTGAAAAATCAGGTAAAAATTTCAGAATAAAAATTATTGAAAATGGAACAGCAAAATATGAGAAATGGCCTCTAAAAATACAAAAAAATGATAGAGAATCAAGATATCAAGTGACAGCCCTAGGAAAACGGATATCGCGGGATGCCTATATTTTTAAATGAATTTTAAAAATTAAAAAATATAATATTATAACAGATTGCAGATAAGAAAAATAATCTTGTCTGAAACCAACAAATGGAGAAAAATCATTGCAAGATATCCTGGTGAATGTGTAATTTGTCAAGAAGAAATTATGGTAGGAGAACACATAGAAAATAATTCAGATCAAAGAATAAATCGTCATCAGAAATGTGCAAAAGAGTTACATGAACTAGTTAATTTAAAAGAAAAAATAATTGAATTGTTCATTCTTGGGGACAATCAAGAAGCAACATCATTGTATGGAAAAATGGCAGAAATAGAAGCTGATAAAATAATAAAAAATTATGAATCACAGAACAAAGAAATCACCATAGAAAGAAATCATGAAAAAAATAAAGAATTTGAAAACAAGTTAAAAAATGATGCAGAATTAAAAAATGCTGCAAATAATTTATCATATGTAGAATTTGTAGAAATATTTAGAAAAAAATATCTTAATTATGCAAAAGCAATTTTAGGAGATAATTTTCATGCACTAATGGTTTCAAAAAATAAGGGAATAGAACTTCGTAAAGAATTCGATGATAAAATTACACATAAATTTTATTCAGATTGGACTGAGAAAAAACTTCAACAAAAATCTATCAATAAAGATACACCATCAGAAAATATGAGAAATCTAACAAATACAATTAATGAATGCAATAATTATATTTACTGGATTGATAGATATCATGATAAAAAATCAATGGAAATATTATTTTCAAATTTTAATCAATCTAAAATTAAAGACATTAAAATAATTTCATCAGGATTTGTGGGTAACACTATTGACCATGATTTGCATGATTACATTGTAAATATATCAAAGGAATTTTTGGAAAAAAATATTTCCATATGTTTTAAAATCATAACAGACTTGGACATACATAACGATACACATAATCGATATATTTTATCATCAAATTTAGGATATGATGTACCATCATTTGATGCCATACAAAAGGGACAAAATTCAACAATTAATCCATTAGAATCTAAAATATTGGCGCATAAAACGAGTCAATTTTTAGATTATTGGGGGAAACAACAAGTAGTAGATTTAGTTAAAGATTGGAAAAAAATTAATGAATTTCTTGAAAAAACGGGTAAAGCAAAAAGTTATCGAAGAAATTGTAAAAAATGTGGTTCAGTCACGACTGTAAAACCAAAATTTAGAAATGACAATGGATTATGTGGTAATTGTTACAGAAGCACTCAACGTTAAAACTTAAAATTCATTAAAAAAGACGAAATTATGGAAAAAATTGCACTTGTTACAGGATGTTCTAGTGGAATTGGTAGAGCAACATCGTTAAAACTTGCAAGAGAAGGATTTTACACTTTTGCAACCATGAGAGACCTTTCTAAAGGTGAATCGCTAAAACAAGTAGCTAGTGATGAAAACTTGCCACTAGAATTAATGGAATTAGATGTGTCAAAATCAGAGAGCATTAACATCGCATTTGAAAAAATAATATCCGCAAAAAAAAGATTAGATGTGCTAGTAAATAATGCAGGTTTTATGATCATGGGATCATTTGAAGATATACCTATTGAAAAATTTGAAGCGCAATTAGAAACAGACTTTTTTGGTCCTGTCAGATTAATGAAAAAAGCAATTCCAATTATGCGAAAACAAGAAGAAAATGATAGTGGATTAAAAGGGAACATTATCAACATAAGTTCTATTGCAGGAAAAATCCCATTTGCATATGCTTCGGCATATATTTCATCAAAGTTTGCAATAGAGGGGATATCAGAATGTATTCAAGATGAAGTTGAAGATAAAGGAATTAAAATAAACATAATAGAACCAGGGGTAGTGAAAACAAATTTTTTTAAAAATACAGATTCAATTAGTCCAGATGATTCACCATACCAAGACATAGTGAATCTATGGACAAAGACAGCTGAAAAACTATTTGAAGTCACACTGACTAGTTCAGACAATGTGGCAGAGAAAATATTTGAATGTATTATAAATTCTAAATCAGAATTAAGAGTACCGGTAGGAGAGGATGCAAAAATATTTCTTGATATGCATCATCAATATTCAGATAATCCAACAGAGTTTAAAAAATGGTTAGCAGAAGAGATGGAAAAATTATTTATATCTACAGAATAAATATTCAAGAACAATCGTCTGGATTAAAATTCTTCTTTTTGTCATTCCATATGTTTATCATCATTTGAGTATTTTGTGGGGTAAGTATCTTAAGAAATTCTGGGACACTACCAAAATTTATTTCATATTTGAATTCACCTTCACATAATATTTTATCAAACAAATCACGCATACCATTTTTTTTAAGGTATTTTTCATCTTCTTTTATAATATCAGCTTTGGATGATGTGGATGCAGATTGATCTAAAGATTTTGCTGTATTCAAAATGTTTTCACCTAAGAATTTTAAAAAATTAGAGTAGTTATCAAACCAAAAATATTCAATTATTTTATCATAATTAGAATGAATGCGCATTTCTTTTTCACTAGGAATTCGTTTTAATGCAGATTTCATTTCCAAGAATTTAGATTTTAATTTCTCCAAATTTACTCGTGCAATATTATTAGTTTCAGGGATCATAGTTTTACGATCTAACTCATAAATTTGTACAAAATTTGCAATATTTCCACAATATTTCATATACGAACCAATACCCAACTTACTGTATCGCAATATTTCCTCAGTTCTTGGCTCAAAATTATTGAGTCCTTTTACAAATTCATAATCTAATTCTAATTTAGAGAAATTTACTATTTTTGGAGTTTTTTTGTAGGATTCAAAAATATCGCGAACCATTACAAAAAATGTGTCAATATGAAAGAAATTATTAATTATAACAAGATCAAAATCAGGTATAACAGATTCCAACATATCCCTAGTAGGGGATATTTTTTTTTGAGCAATCATATCAATTACAATGTTAAGATATTCACTTCGTTTTTGAATTCTAAGTTGATGACTACTAAAATCAATGTTTCGTTGCCAGCTAAAATATGTATTATAACGTTTAATTAAAAAGTCATAAAGTTCAGGTGAAACATGTTCCTTGAAGTGCGTCTCATCAGGTATGAATCCTAGAACATCATAACTAAGTCTTTTGAATTCATTTTGTAATTGAACATCCATAGATGGTTTTGGTGTACTAAGTTCTTTTTGATATGAAATATTTTTTATTAAATCTTGAGAACGTATATGAGAATTACATAAGCTGATAATTTTAGCATTTTCTTCAATAGGTTTTAAAATTGTAATGATAGTGGCAGTACTAAATTTTATTAGGCCATTTGTTTGAATTTTTTCTTTTGAATCTTGAAATATTTTTTCTAAAATATCAAGTGTGATTCTATCATAATTAGAATATAATAGATTTATTTGAGAATTGCTCATATTAGTTTGATAACCAATAATTCTTTTTACAATTTTTCGTAAATCAATAATTGTTTCAATATCAAGTGCAGAACGTCCATTAGAATTAGAAACAATAAATTTTATAAATTCTAAAGCAATGGGATTTGTTTTTTCTGAACTAATAAATTCAATCCAAGGGTTATTTAATTTAGGAGATAGTTTCTCAGTATTCATATTGGTTTCATTAAAAACAGATTCATGAGATTTTCTAGAATACAAACTTCTCTCCGTTTCATCAAGTTTTGATTCATCAATATCATTTTCCTTGCTAATGTAAACAGTTTTAGAATTTTGTTTAGTTTCACTAATGGCATTTAGATTTATCAAGTTCCCATCAGTATCTTTTTCAGATGTCTCAAGTTTTTTCCAAATGTTATTTCCATTTTCATCAAATGCCATAGCTTTCCAGCCTAGAGAAATGAACTGATTGTTCATTTCTTTTTTTCTTTGGACTTGATCATCAAAGTCAACTATCCAAACTTCCTTTGTTCCACCCATTCGAGTTCCCCTCATTCCCCTGCCAATCATTTGAGTATATTCTACCGTACTCATTACTGGTCTCCCCATAACAACACAATCCACGTCAGGAACGTCAAAACCAGTAGTTAGCATGTTTGTGTTAATCAAAACTTGTCCATTTTCATCAGATTTCTTTCTAAATTTTTGAATTTTTGTAATGTTTCTACTAGTACTTAATTTTGAATCCACATAGTCTGCAGAAAGTCCAAGCATCTTAAGCCACATTGCAAGAAATCGAGCATGTGCGATATCACATGAAAAGACCAATATTTTTTTACGTTTGTTTTGTGGTTTTGTTAGCAGATATTGGATCATATTAATAATTTTTTGATTTCGTTCTTGATTTTGCGCTACTTTAGTTAACAAGTCAGTTTGTTGCATTGCAATTGTATCTCCAGCTACAGAATACTGTGTATTGGATTTAGTAATTGAATGAAAGACATCACATAAAATATCACGTTTTCTTAAATTTCCTATTAATGTTAACATGTCTTTACTTTTTTTACTATCTGTTTCAGGAGGAATAATTTCTATTATTTTAGTAACAGTATTTTCTTCATCATCAAAATTTTTGACAGTCAATGTTATTCTATGTTTTCCAGATAGAGTTTTTTGAGTTGTAAATGATTCCTTATTGCTAGAGGAGTTCTCAATTTCTTTTTCTTTAATATTAAAAACTTCAGTTAGTTCAGATATCTTTTCAATAGTCCAAAAGTATTTTAAATTACCACCTTGGGGATCAAAGGATTTTGAACCATCAATTCTCATAGGATCGTTTGCAATAAATTTTTCATTGCATGAAATAATTGCAACAGGTTTTGTATTTTCTTTAAAATTATGTATATTGGGAATAATAGGATCACTGAATCTAGTATACAATCTGGATGTAGACGTAGAAGTTTTATTGCAATCTGCATGCCACAAAAGCTTTTTGTTAGATGTAGCTTGATTTATTATTTCATTAATGGGTAATTCCTTTTTACATACAGCACAAGGTACGGGAGTTTTAACCCTAGAGTTTAACTGATTTGAACCTTGTATTGTTACTTCACCCATAAAAGGGGCAACAAGAGTGACATGTTGTGATTTTTCTAAACCTGTTCCTCGAAATGCAGTTGCAGTTAATCCAACTAAAGTAATTCCATTTTCATTTAATTTATTTTCATCAGAAGTAAAAGAAAAATTAAATCCAAATCCACGTAAAACAGCAGTGTAACTTCCAGTGATTCCTTTATGAGCTTCATCAACAGTAATACACGAAGTCTTATTTCTTAATTCTTCATATGCTCGATTATTGTGAAATAGCAATGGGATACTTTTTTTGTTGACTTGCTGTTCATATTCAACACTATCAGGATCAATGTTTGATGAAATTTTTTCTTTGTTTGGTATTACAGCATAGAATTTATCGATTGTGCCTACGATTATTCCATAATTTTTGGGAGGGGTTTCTAAAATTGATTCCAATGTTGGTTGTGGATTCTTAAGATCCCCATAGAATCTAAAAATATCTAAAGACGAGGTTCCTTTTTTAGAATAAATTTCTTCAAATTGAGATATTGCCTGTTCACATAATTCTCTGCTTTGTGCAATCCATATAGTGTATTTTGATCCATCATTACGATCATCACCAGATAATGGTCTGCCTTCATTTATCCAGTCAATAAGAGATTCACATACCAATCTTGTCTTACCAGCACCAGTAGGAATTGAAAACAAAAGTCTTTTCCGAGATCCTTTTTTAGACATTATTGCATCCCGAATTTTTTGTCCAGCATAAATTTGATAATCGTGTAATGGTTTTAGTTCTCTAATTGGCGTTATGGTAGAATGTGCATCAGGTTTTGATTCAGATATTAATGGTCGCTCTATTGTTGCAGAAGGAAGACCAGAAAATAAATTTAATAATTGTGGCAACCATCTTTGTCCAGTATTAGCAGACACATTCCCACTTCCATCCATTGGTCCAACTGCTAATTTTTTATATTTTTCAGTTTTAATTTCTTCTAAATTATTAAGACCAACCTCAGATATATTTTTAATAGTTTTATTGACAGACTCAAAATCAAATCGTTTTACTTCAATGGATTTTTTTAAAAGTTCATACCGAAATAATTTTGAATTTTCATCATTAGGTTCTGCACCTCTAACTTCATATAAAAAATTAGGGCCAACTAAAGTGTAGAGATGTTCAGATAATGTGTCAGGATCATTTTCGTTTTGGAGATTTAATATTTCATATAGGGTTTTTCTATTTTTTTTAGATTTATCAAAATTTTTTCTCTCTGATAGTTTTTTTAATGTTCTTCTCTCTACATTTAGAGGGTCAAAGTTTTCAATAAGTTTTTTTAAATCTTCAATTGTAAAAAGTTCTCTAAAAAAAGTAATACACAATTTTTCATTATTTGATGACATGTAGTCATCTGGAGGAATTACCATCAAGGCACAGGCACCATAAATCCTTCATCAACTAAATCAGAAAACATTTTTTTAGCATCTGAGGCTAATTTGCCTTCATAAAGTACACCTAATTCTATATTTTTAGTCATAGCGCTACCAGTCAGGTTAGCAGATGTAACCAAAATGGTAGATTCATCTTTGATTATGACTTTTGCATGTAAAACACTATTCTTCTCTTTTGGTTTGTATACATACAATTCAAGTAATTTAGAATTTTGATTATTTTTCCAAATATTGCGAAGAGAATTACTAGATTTACCTTTTTCAAAAAATATTTTTACAGAAACTCCTCTGGATGTTGCAGAAAGAAGAGACTCTACAATAGAATTCATTTGATTATGAATATTATTAAAGACATATCCAACCAGTATAATTTCTTTTTTTGCATTTTCAATTAATGATTGGTAATTTCCCAGAGTATGACCAATATTTTTTCCAGATAATGGTCCAGTCATAATAAGTTTAGTTTGTTGATTATATTCTAAGGCTTTAGTTTCTAGTTTATTTTGCATTTCCATTGCAATACAAAGACTTTCCATACATTGAAATGAATTTAACAAGTCTAGAAATTCATTTGAGTAATCTACAGATAATCTAGTCCATTCTTGAATTTCAAAAATTGTAACATCTTGTTTTTTATATTCTTGAAGTTTATTAATTAAAAAATTAGTTTTGTCGTTACCTAATTTTTCACAAATTACTTTCAATGAGTTATTTTGTTTAACATTCATTTAAAGTCTCCAAAAAATCCAATAGATTTATCAGAAATAATTTTCCTATCCAATAATTGATTAAAATTTTCACAGCTTGTTTCAGGTAATAAAGAGCAAGCATAGCATGCAGCACCATTAGTTTTTGAATGAGATGGACCTTCCTTTCTTATCGATTCAATACAAAGTGGATCTCTTGAGCATATTGTAGATTTTTTTATTGCTCCTTTTAGAAGTCTGTAAAAATCATCAGTTTCAGCACTTCTAACTATTCCACCAAGACTTCCTTCACTAGAATTAGATGCAGTGTAAAGTAGAATACCATTACTATCTTTTTCACAATAAATTCGCTCACGAATAGAAGATTCTCCATATCCTGAAGTATAAGCTAATTCACGGATCAAAATATGTGCCAGAGTATGAAGGAGAATGTATCTAGTTGAAATATTTCCTTCCCAACCTCTTGATGAATTATAATCTTCAAATGATTTCAAAAGTGAACTACATCTTAAATTAGCAATTTCTTCCCATTCTTTGAGTTTATTTTCATGCAATGAAAAAAATATCCCTTCCCCCTTAGTTTCCACCCCTGGAATCCAATCAATTTTTGGATTTCTATTTAATTTGCAGCGAATTTTTTCATTTTTAGAGCTATTTTGGTCAAATGGATCTGGCGGTTGATTACGTGTAAATGATTTTAAAACGGTAATCATGGTTAACCTGTCAATTTTTTTAACTCTGTCTACATATTTTTTAATTTCATCATGTACTGGTACATCTGAAATTGATATTACTTTATTTTTCAATAATTGTGAAGTGTCGCTTGTGATAATATCAGCAAATTCTTTAGATTTAATTCCTTTTTCATCATAAATTTTTTCATCGAATCTATATTTTAATTCACGTATAATATCTTCTACAGAAAATCCAAAGTTGGAAAATATTTTCTTTCCAGATATTTTTTCGTATGAGTCACCCTCATATATGCAATCGTCAACTACCGCTTTGTTTTTACTAATAATTTTTTGTATTGGATTTTGGAATCTAGGAATTTGTAATGCTGAAACAATCATTGGAAAATACATGTTTGAACCACGAACATGATTTCCTCTAAAAAAAACTTTTTTTCTAGAAACAACAGATGTAGGTGGACATCGGCTTTTTTTCTCTGAATCTGGACTGAGCCAAGGTATGTTTCCATCACATCTTAAATCTAGAAATTCAACACCTTGTTCATTACTGGGTAAAACAAAATCTTCAAGAGGTTTTGTAGCTTTTGCCATACCACTGTACTTTTCACAAGTAATACACTTGACCTTGTAATTAGCTAATGTAGTTCCGCCTTGTCCAAATGACCATCGAAGAATAGGTTTCTCGCAAATTTTAGCAGTCTGAGAAATTTTTCCTTTACTATTTTTTTTCTCCCTATGAGCCCATTCTATCCAAGGGAAATCAGCAACATGACCATATTTGCAAAGTAAAATCAATCTTGCAGCTAACATTTTATTTTTTGAATGATTAGTTTTCACTAAACAAAATTTACAATGATATTCTCCACTCTTTTCATCAGGTTTACCCTCAATTTTCCCCATCAGTTTACACTTTGAACAATAGCCCCAAGCAGGGTAAGGAGTACATGGAATTCCAGATACATGACCGTCATTGTTAATGGGCATCCTAAAATGATCTTTACCACACACATCCTCTAAAAATTTATTCTGAAGTGGTCTGAATTTTGTTAGATCTGTAGGTAGTAATTTAGATTCTGGCCAAAAATCTAAACCTAAAACCATAACACTTAATCCATTTTTCCCATTGTAAATTGCTCCAGGACCATATGTTGTAATAATTTCACTACTTCTAATTTGACCAGCATCCTTAACTTTCATTTTTGATCCTCCAAAGTTACATCAACATTCTCAGTATCATCAAATGAATAATCTTCTGAATCATCCAAAGGTTTTTCATAAAAATAAACATTATGAATTTGTTCTGCATCTCTTAATGAATTAGGGGTTTTTGGTATTCCTTGAAGAGTATCATCACCACGTTCAACATCTACTAAAAGATATGTGGATGTTTTTCGTTGAGATTCAGTTTCATATCCGGTTTTTTTCCACCTTAATTTATTTTCATCAGTGGATTTACTTGCAAGGTTTTCCCATTCATCCATATAACCATCAATTTCTAACAATGTTTCTTCTCTTTGTTTATTATCAGTATCACCAACTCTTTTAGAAAATTCAGATTTAATTTCATCAATTGCATCAGCAATAGATTTTATACTTCGATTAAAATTTGCAGGATCTTTATCAACTAATGGGACCATGTTTCTAATCATACCAACACATACTGCAAATAATCCAGTATCTCTGGATCTAGCAGAAAAGGGGGTTATACTAATGGGTTCAACATATTTAAAAAATGCAGAATGATATAATCTAAAATTTTCAAAATGAGATTGATCTCGGGGTTTCAAAGAATTATAGATACTTAAAATTAAACCAGGATGTTTTCTTCCAATTCTTCCTGTAGATTGAATATATTCAGAGTGATTTTTTGGTTGGCCGTTAACTATCATTAAACCTAATCGTTGAATATCAACACCTACTGAGAGCATGTTAGTACAAAGTAAAAGATCAAGAGGATTATTTCCCAGAGTGATTTCCAATTTATTTAAAATTTCAGGAATTTCACCCGAATCTTTTCTACTTGTTAATTCATTTTTTATGAATTCTGGATAAAGATTATGTCTTTTTGAAGATGTATCAGGTTTAGATTTTTCACTTTTTTCATCAGGTAAATAAAAATCCAAACCACTACTAGATTCTACATTTTTGATATCATTTTCAAAATCTTCCTTATCAGTCATCATTTACCTCCAAATCATATGTTTCGCGATTTTCAATAGTATGATAAATTGTGTTAAAATAATCTGGAACAGTGTCGGCATAAGTTCCATATGCACCACCCAATTCACGTTTACTGTTAAAATAGGAAATTAAAGTATAGTATGGATCCAGTACTTCATTTTCAACTCCCTGTTCTTGCAAATATCTAACTTTTCTCATAAGTGAGGCAGATGTCATTGCAAGAGTAGTCAAAGGACTTCTGGCAGTCGGTGAAATTCCAAGAAAAATTTTACCAGGTAAAATTAAATTAAGATTTGAAAAAAAAGTTTTCCCAAATTCAAATCCCTGTGGAGGAAAAATGTTAGTTTTTCTATTGAAAAGTGTTTCAATTTGAGCATCAGCTGATTTCGTAGTTGCAGTGGATGCAATAATTTTTGCTCGCATTTTTCTTGTATTGTTTTTACAAAAATGATCAATGGCAGTTTCATATAATGCAGTTAATGTACCCATAGGTCCAGAAATTAAATGAAGTTCATCCTGAACAATAAGATCAGGAGGTGACAGATTAGGGATTGAAAAATATGTATGCGCAGCTGTAACTGTTCTATCTTGTTTATGATCGTCAACTTTTTCTGAATTAAGAAATCCATGTTGAAAACAAAATTTGTTTACTTTTCCAAAAAGATTTGAAATTTTTGAATTATGAGCAATTTGAGCAAATTTGTCTACTGTGGATATTAGTAGTGAAGGACACCATCGATAAATATCGTCATCGACTGTAAGTATAGGAATACATACTTCAGTATCGCAAGAATTAATTTTTGGGTTTAACCTTAAATTATTTTTATTAAAAAAACATTTTCCATTTTTACAATAACATCTCATTCTTTCAGGTAAATTGAATTTTGTGTCTTTGTAGATCTCATAATTCCATTCATCTAATTTATCACCACACCATGGACAATTCAATAATTGCATTGGATTATGTTCTTCAGGAGTAACTCCATTTTTTCTTTTGCGGAGTATTGTGTACTCAGCAGTGGTATAATCCTCTTTTCCAATTAATCTATTTGGAGTACTTGATCTTCCAACCCAAAGCCCAACTAAAAACTGCATATTTCCCCAAATCTCAAGTTCTTTCCTTCGAACATATTCACATGCACACATTAATGATGCAGCTCTTTGAAATTGCTGAATAGTTAACAGTCGAAGAGTGTATCTCATCAAAATGGACGTTCCAAATGCTTCTGGACCTGGAACCTCAACGCCGTCAGAATTAGTTAATTTAGGTGCAGAAAGTCGTCGCATAGCCATCACAAATGCAATCAATCCTAGATAAGCTTCAGTTTTACCACCACCTGTAGGAAACCACAATAAATCTGCTATTTCTCTAGAATCACGAATTTGGTTTTCACCAATTTTTGTCCCATCCAATTGTTGTGCAAGATTCTTTTCAGATAGAAAACTTTTCACATTCATCAAAATAAAACCTAGTTGAAAAAATCTCCATTCCCCAGAGGCATTTTCAATAATAGGGGGAAGATATTCTTTGGTTTCAATATTTTGTTCAACCGTAGTCACACAAAGTCGTTGAATAGACATAACTTTATTCATGAATTGGAATGCCTTACCAGCTACGGGATCCGTCGAAATAATTTTTATTCCCTCATTAATTCTGTTTAATGCATTTTTGCATCTTTTAATTTGAAGTTCTCCTGTTTTTTTATCTGAAATTTTTTCTAAATTTAATTCTAATTCAGTATCAATCCAATTAGAATATAATTTTGGGAATTCGGATAGTATTTCAAAATATTTTGTGTGATCATTTACTTCGGATAACGTTTTCATATCAATACAGGATTTAATTGACACAGGATCAGGTAATGATTCAGGTCTTAAGGGCTCAATTTTTTCTTGATTAAATTGTGGAAGAAAAGTAGTGTGAATTCGCCCTATATTTTTGTCAACAATATTAGAATCATCCCAATCAACAGAACATCCATGTCCAAAACCAAAATTTCTCTTTTTATCAAAAATTAAATCAAATAAACTTTCATCAGTTCCTTTTACTTTTGAAAAATCCTCAGGCACATTGTGTTTAATTTGATTTTTTTCAGAAATAATTTCAATATTAGGTTGAAAGATAATTTTGTTGTTTGGTGGTTGTTCTGTTGTTTGATATGTGTTTAACATGTAAACACTACAAAGAATTCCTGATGAAGATCGTTTAAAATAAATTTTAAGTTGACCAAATTCAAATTCCAAAGGAATACTTTTTTCTTTTTCTACTTCTTTAGGAATTCGTAGAAGTTCTGTTTGTTTATAATGAATTCGGCGATAAAGTTGTTTTTTTCTACCCTCATAATCAATTTTTTGATTTTGATAAATTCCATAATCAACATTGATTTTAATTTCTTCAGTTTTCTCATCCAGCATACATGTTAACCCAAAGGATGAAAGATTGAGAGCGTTAATTGAAGTCATATCAGGTACTTCATCCTCTTTTTCTCCATGTTCCTCAGGTGGAAGATTCTCTTGTTCTACTTCACTATCTTGAGGATAAACAATACCTGTCATATAGGTAAACATAGGCACAGTGTCAATTACTTCATCATTTCCCCAATGAGGGCCAATCATGTATTTTCTTAATTCGTCAATTAATTCGTCACGAACTTGAACAGAATCCATGTTTTGGGAAGAATTTGAATGATTTAACATTTTTGGTGGTTTTTCCATGTGAAAATATATCATCAAATAAATTTAAAAATTAAATTTTATAATACAATGTATTATTGTACAATCCAAATTAAGCCACTATAGATAGTTGAGCAAAATAATAGCATGAAATCCCAAATTTCTAAACTAATCCCAAGAGGCAAGGGCCACAATATTGCCGCATCAGTGTTGTTTGGAGGAATAATCTAAATGGCTCTAATACAAACAGACTATGGCAGCAGCGCACCTTTAGTAAAATTTGCAATGGTTAAATGTAATTGTTGCACCAGATTAGTTCCTGGTAAAATTATCATGTGGGCAGATAAGCCAGAAAACATACCGCTACATATGCCATGTGTATCATGTGAAAAAAAACTGTCACACATAGAAGAAGATAGCATGGATGTTTTAGGAAGAATGTGTATCGAATGTTTTGAGGAGATGACATTATGAGTGAAGAAAGTAATTCCAAAAGCAACCATGTTACAATTGTAAAAAGAAGAACAATGATGGATGCAGAAGAATATGTTTCAATTCAACTATCATCATCAGAAGACACAATTGAAGTGTTGTTAAAAAAGGCAATTTCTGCAACACAAACAAAACATTTTGTAAAAAATGATAAAAAAATTGGAGTTCTATAATGAGTCAAAGTCAACTAAATCAAAAACTCAGTGATAGAGAAAAATGTGTTCATAGCATAGTATCATTAATGGGATATTTTAGAGCCGAAAACATAGAAAACGAACAATTGTTTTCATATTTACTGGAAACAACAAGAATTGCGTTATTTGCATCAATATCAGAAAAGCAAATGGGGCAAATTGTAGATCAATGTGCAATACCAAGACAAATCAATGCGCAAACTAAGTCAAAATATGCAAGAGTATCTAAAAATCAATAGATAGGTAATTAAAAAATAAATGATAAAATTTATTTAAATAACAATTATTTACGCCTAAAAGTTAAGTATAGTTAAACATAATATTACAAATATTAAGTATAGTTAAACCCCTAAATACGATAAATGTGCTAATTGTACATGGTACGAAAAATAACAGAACTTGAAAAAGTTCTAATACAAAAATCAAAAACACCTGATCGAACACGCTATTTTTTAGACAAGGCTGTTAAATTAGGTCTAGAAAACAAATATGCAGAATCCA
>Ga0233427_10002900_pt1 | contig 15526 bp, 11 predicted proteins | sample SI_118_April2016_5_FD_179885 | JGI IMG/M metagenome (GOLD analysis project Ga0233427, IMG submission 179885) | Seawater microbial communities from Saanich Inlet, British Columbia, Canada - SI_118_April2016_100_MG | ecosystem: Environmental > Aquatic > Marine > Inlet | place: Canada: British...
CTCTCATCTATATGAACCAGAATCGCGAGAGTGAACGCGAGTCCCAGACAAAACAGAGCGACAATCACCAGATAGGTGGTCGCAATGCCGACAATGGCGAACAGGCCAGACCCCACCAGCGCTCCCACAATGCGGGCCGAATCCACGGTAGTTCGCGTAAGGCTTGTCGCAGTCAGTAGAAGACCCGCGGGCACCAGTGACGCCATCAGCGAAGAACGAATGCCCTGCTCGGAGGGCCTCACTAATCCTGAAAGGAATGCGATAGCAAGTACCAGTTCAGAGGTTAGATTCCCAGTGAGGATCACCAGCACAACAGCGGACGAAAGGGCTACGTAGCATGTCCGCAGAATACAAATCAGCCGGCGTTGGCCGATGCGATCGGCGACCACACCCAGCATCGGCGACAATAGCGTGCCGAGAAACAACAGCGCTCCGAACATCGTAAGCAGTAGTACAGATCCCGTCTCGACCAGGATATACCAACCCAGGACAAGCGTTTCCATTTCCAACGCCCATGATGTAACCAGGTCCGCCGTCCATTGAAACCGGTAGTTGCGGATCTGAAACGGCTCAAAGATGGCTGCACGCCGCAGCAGACTCAATTTGTGCCCCGTCCCCACTCTGATCCGCTAGAACTGGTGCGCCCAACCGGCTACGGCGCTGAGGAGTTCATCATCCATCCCATCAAAGAAATGATTCGCGCCCTTAATCATCTGTTGTGAGTATTGAGCATTATGGGCCGAACTCTCCATTCGAGCATCTGCAGTGTCCAACACACCGGGTAGATCATCATCACCATAAAGATCAAGCACAGGAATCGTAATCTTTTTCAGCGATTGCGCGCTGTTTAGGTGACTGTCCTTTTGGGTTGCCCCCATCCCGATAGCAATCAATCCTTTGGCATCGCTGGGATGTCGGGAAAGGTAATAACTTGACATCGTAGCCCCCTGACTATGAGCCACAATCAACAAGGTCTGGATACCTCTATCTTTCAGGAATGCTTCAGCCGCACGCAGTCGCGGGGGTACTTCCGGATACAGTGCGACATATTCCTCATACTGCGCTTCGTTATGCAGGATCGGCATCTGAATGGAAAGCGTGTTCCAGCCATGTCCTGCCATTCCGACCCGGATAGGCTGTACCACCTGTTGCCAGTTTGGATGGATACCGGTGCCATGTACTACGATCATCCCTTTGTCTGAGCCGTCCTCGGCCTCCGTATAGATTGCAAAGATCTCCTGGCCTTCGACCACGAGGTCAACGGCCTCGCCATCCATAATCGAGTCTTCTACCTGCTCGCGCCAACGCTGCTCTTTCTCGAGATCAGAAGACGTTGCCGGCATGGCAAGCATCAGCAATATTATCCAGACAACTGTTCTTGAAACCATGGTTCATGCATCTCGATGGCGATGTCAGCGCCGGCCAGTATCGCGCGGGTTTGGCATTAATTCTATATTTTTTTCGGAAATTTCAAGAACGGCTGCTAATCTATTGAACGAATCCCACGACCCTTTTTATAATGCGGCCAAGTTCGCGATGGCGTCGCGGACGATCGTACTTGGCACTGTGTTCTGAATTCGCCAGCCACAGTATTGAGGCATCCTGTACGCCCGGATGAATTTTCCGGGCTGATGCATCCAAGGTCACCCGGACAACACGAGGTGATCAAGATGAATTCCACTCCCCAAAGACCCGATTTTTTTGAGCTGCCAAACGGCTCGAAGAGTCCGCTCCCCTTCTCTGCTTCTGAGTACCACAGACGACTCACCGCGCTTAGGCAACTGATGGCGGACAAGGGGCTTCGCGCCGTTCTGCTGACTTCCATGCATAACGTCGCCTACTACTCCGGATTTCTGTACTGCAGTTTTGGCCGACCGTACGCATGTATCGTCACAGAGGCTGACTGCACCACGATTTCCGCCAATATCGATCTGGGACAACCCTGGCGACGCAGTTACGGTAACAACCTGATCTACACCGACTGGAAACGTGACAACTATTGGCGCGCTGTGAATCATGTACTGGCAGACACCCGTACTGTTGGTATTGAAGGTGACCACCTTACCCTCGCCGCCCATCAGAAGATGGAAGCACTTAGCAGCAACATTCGGGCTGAAGATATCGGCAATGAAATCATGGCGCTGCGGATGATCAAATCGGCGGAAGAAATTGAACTCATCAAAGGCAGTGCGCGTATCGCCGATATCGGTGGTGAGGCAGTGCGTGAGGCAATCCGCACCGGCACAAGAGAAATTGATATTGCTATGGCGGGACGGGATGCCATGGAACTTGCTATTGCTGAGGCCTATCCAGACAGTGAGATCCGAGACTCCTGGGTGTGGTTTCAGTCAGGCATCAACACGGACGGGGCCCACAACCCAGTCACTACTCGGCGACTGAAAACGGGTGATATTCTGAGTCTGAACACCTTCCCGATGATCTCCGGATATTACACGGCACTTGAGCGGACACTATTCCTAGACGACGTGGATCCAGCTTCTCTGAAAGTCTGGCAGGCGAACGTTGATGCCCACGAACTCGGATTGTCACTAATCAAACCGGGTGTCAAGTGCTCTGACATTTGCGCACAGATTAATGAACATTTCGCCTCGTTAGATCTTCTGCAATACCGCACATTCGGTTATGGGCACTCTTTTGGCGTGCTGTCGCATTATTACGGACGAGAAGCGGGGTTGGAGTTGCGGGAGGATATCGATACCGTTCTTGAGCCCAACATGGTGGTCTCCATGGAGCCCATGCTGACCATCCCGGAGGGGCAACCCGGCGCTGGTGGTTATCGGGAGCATGACATTCTGGTGATCATGCAAACCGACTCAGAAAACATTACCGCGTTTCCCTACGGCCCCAATCACAATGTGATTTCTGGCCTGTAGACTCACGGTCGGTACTACTCGTAGCGTGGAGCGGTATCGGGCGTTGCATCCAACTCCCGTGCAAAACGGTGGCCCGCATAAACCGCGGCGGCAATAATTGCCGGTGCCTCGCAGTCACCGATGCGGTACAGGGTGGGCATATCATCGGATGGCTCCTGCTGGAGGCGCTCGTTCAGAGTCTGATACAGCGCGTCATTAGGCTGTCGAGCCGTCACCATCACCAGGGCATCTGCCCTGATAGATTGCTCCTGATCGGTATAGGTGTTGACGATCCTGGCATCCTGGGCGTCATATGACAGCAACTGATACCCTGTTTGAAGGACGACACCAAGATCCAGAAGACGTTTTTGCACATAAAAACGCTCCGAGGTGTAGTCACACCAGGCAGAGACCAGATCCTCAGGTGTCACCAGCGTCACCGGTTGCCCGGCAAGGCAGATTTTCTCGGCAACAAGGCCGCCCATATAAAAACTGTCATCGTCATATATCAGCGTGGGCCCTTGCGGGATCCGGCCAGCCATAATGTCATCAGGGGTGAGAATATTTGTCCCGGCAGCCAGCGAATCAAAAGGATAAGGATGGGATCGGCCAAAACCGTCTGCTCGCCAGGTCGCGCCGGTTGCAATGACGACGTGATCGACGCCCGTCGAGAAGACGTCATCAGCACTGAGTTCGCTTTCGCGGAAGACCTCGACGTTGGTCATCTTTTCTATTTGCTGCAGGCGGTAATCCCGCACGCGAACCCATTCGACAAGGCCCGGTAGCGTAGCCTCATGGGTGACCCGTCCGCCGAGTTCCCGCATAGCTTCTGCAAGCATGACCCGGTAGCCCCGCTGTCCAAGGGCACGTGTCGCCTCCAGACCCGCAGGACCCGCACCAACCACCAGAACCTGGGAGTCGGAATCCTTGTTGGCAATAACTTCAGGGTGCCAGTTGCGTCGATACTCCTCACCCATCGTCGGGTTCTGTGTACAGCGAATGGGAGTCCCCAATCCATCACCGGTGTAGCAGATGTTGCAACCAATACATTCGCGGATATCCTCAAGGCGGCCTTCCTTAATTTTGTTCGGCAGAAAGGGGTCCGCGATCGAGGGTCTCGCGGCACCAATAAAATCAGTGATTCCTCGCTTTACTTGTGATGCCATGGTGTCAGGCGAGGTGAAACGGCCTACCGTCACGACCGGCTTCGTCGTTACCGACTTTACAAAAGACATATGTTCTTCGAGTGACCCCTCCCTGAAAAATCTCGAAACACCCATCTCCTGATAGTAATTGTTGATATTGATATCCCAAAGATCGGGCAACTCGGCCAGCATCTCAAGTCTGTCCCGCCGCTCCTCGGTCAGCTGAGATGTTTCTCCGTCATCACCGCCCACCGAGTAGCGTACCGCCACAGCGCAGCGGTCTCCCACAACTTCCTTGGTTTCCTCAATCAGCTCTCGAAGCAGTCGCGTCCGGTTCTCCATGGACCCGCCGTACTCATCGGTTCGAAGATTCGTCTGTGGTGACAGGAAATGAGACAACAGATAGCCGTGGGTTGCGTAGACATAGACGATGTCAAAATCTGCCTGCTTTGCCCGCAGTGCCGCCTCGCGATGCCAGCGCCGAAATTCACGGATATCCGACTTGTCCATAGAGCGCGGCTGATAAGGATGGCCCGCAGTATTAGGAATACTGGCAACATCGCAGGAAATTTCCCGGGTGTAGTGGTTGGCCGAACGGGCACCGCCAAACCAGAGTTCCACACCTGCCAGTGCTCCGTGATCATGCACCGCCTGCGTCATCAACGCCTGATCCTTGATGTGATCGTCATGCCACAAGGCAGCGTTCGGATGCGGGAGGTCATCGGAGGCTGGATGAATCGAGCACCATTCGGTACAAACAACGCCCCAACCACCCTCCGCCTTCATGCCGCGTAATGCCGCCAACATTTTCGGCCGTAGCCAACCCATACCGGTGCAGTGAGGAACCTGATAAAAACGGTTCCTGGCTTTCACCGGCCCGATATCAACGGGCTCAAATAAGAGATCGTGGCGAGAGTCACGCAAGGGAGTGCTCCTCAACTTTGTGTCAGTTCAGAGATCAGAGTATCCTAACAGTCGATATTCATCCTGGCTTGAGATTCTATATCTCAGAGGCTACACACCCGCCTTTGGGCGCCTCTTCAGTACATTTTTATGAGCGTCAAACCGCAACCTGAACGACGCCGATTGCTAAAGACCCTGGCAGCATCCGCACTCGTACCACGCCTTGCAATCGCTGGCTCGCCTGCCAACCCGGATGTGGTCATCATCGGTGCCGGAGTGGCGGGGCTGGAAGCTGCCCGGGCCCTTACAGAGCAGGGAATCACCTTTGTCCTTATCGATGCCAATGACCGCATCGGCGGCCGCGTACACACCAATCATTCCATCTTTGACGTTCCCTTCGATACACATGCTCACTGGATGAGAGCATCCCCGGACAATCCGTTAATCACGCATGCCAGAGCCAATGGATTTGAGGTCTACAGAGATCCGGGGCGGGTCGAGTACTTTGTCGGGCAAAGAAAAGCGGCCGGTGACGAACTCGCTGATCTGCACCAGACTGATGCTCTTTTCAACAGCCGGATAAAGCGTTCCGCATTGAGCAGCGTGAATGGACCTGATGACAATACCTATACGGCGCTCGGCGAAGACTTTTTTACAAAGCCTTGGGGATACACCGTTGCCTCGGAATATGGCGTGTGGGACATGGCGCAGGATTCCAAAGACTGGTCGCCCAAAAGCTGGTGGAATAGTCTGGATGCGACCAACTGGTTCTGCACCCAGGGCTACGGCTCGGTGGTGGCAGACTATGGCCGGGATATACCGGTCAGCCTGCGAACAGGTGCATCCAAGATCGACTGGAGTGGGCCGGATGTTGTCGTTACCACCTCCACCGGCAAGATACGGGCCCGGGCCGCGATCCTGACTGTTTCGGCAGGCGTACTCGCCGCTGATCGTATCCGCTTTTCCCCTGCCCTGCCCGTCCAGAAGCAGCAGGCCATTCACGACATTGATATGGCATTAATGAACTACATCGGACTGCTGTTCAAGAAAGATATTTTCGGCTTTGGCCGGGACACCTATGTTTATCAGCAGCAGCATGACGAGAGCGGGGTGGGCTACCTCACCAACACGCATGATTCCTACCTGACGTACGGATATGTGGGCGGTAGTCAGGCGAAGGCACTGGAGTTCGAATCGATGGAGACAGCAGTCACTTACGGCCTCGACGGCTTGAAAAGCATGCTGGGCAACGATATCGAAAAACAATTGATCAAGGGCTTCGCGACCGCCTGCGGCCAAGTACCCCTGTTTGGCGGCGCCTATTCGTCCGTCAGGCCAGGAAAGAGTGCCGCTCGCTGGGAACTTGGCGCGACCCTCGCCGATAAACTCTTTTTCTCCGGAGAGGCCACACACCTTTCCCAACCAAGCACCGTCAATGGGGGTCTCGAGCGCGGCCGCGCTACAGCCCTTCAGGCTACTGCCTACCTGCAGCGGGTCTCATAGTCCTCACAAAATAAAACGCCAGGAATCCTTTTCAGTCGTCGACGCGCTGCAAACAAAACCACGCAAACTCTTGTGACTTGCCTGCGGGGGTGAGATGTTCTTCTTTACGCTCCTCGCGCAACACAAATTGCGGTCCCAATACCTCAAGAAGACGGGACGCGTCGTACTGTACGATCTCCAGACCACTACATCGGGTTGGGCCATCCTTTGCAAAGGCGCCGATGACAAGATGTCCGCCGGGTTGTAGCGCTTTTTCCACTACCGCCCGGTAGGCCTTGCGCTGTCGTGGACTTGTTAAAAAATGCAAAACGGCGCGGTCATGCCAAAGGTTGTAGCAACGATCCGGTGAGAACTCGGTAATATCGGTAACTTGCCAACTGACCTTATCGGCTTCTGGACCAAGGCGCCGCCGGCTTACCGCAAGGGCCTCTTCTGCGATATCGAGAACCGTGACATTGCAGAAACCGCTCTGCAGCAGGTGCTCCACCAGCACGCTGGCGCCGCCGCCGACATCCAGTAATGCGGCGTCCGGTGCGAGTCCGCATCCGCGGATGAGCGACAGTGAGACCCTCGGGTCTGACTGATACCAGCTGACTTCATCAGCGGAACGATCGCGATACACAGACTGCCAATGTTGGCCGTTATTCATCTTGTATTGTTGGTCGTCACAGATAAAGCGATAGCCTAACACCTAACCCAAATTTATTAGGCACTGGAAGATTCATGCACCTTAATTTATCCTCTGGGTGAGGACCACATATCCGTTTCCGATCGCAGCCAATTTGATCTCTTGAAAACTGCTCTTTATTCATCGGTTCACCCGATTTTTTGCTCAATACGCTTTATTGCCCTGCATGCCGTTTTCGCAGTTTTTGCATGTTGGATCTGTGCGGGTGAATCCTTTGCGCAGGAGTCCCAGCCTTCCAGTCTCAGCCAAGAAGAGCAAGAACTTCTGGCATTCGAGGCCGAACTGGACAGCAAAATTGAAAAAACCAGAAACTTCGAAATGGAGCAGCCTGGGACGCAAGACTCGGATCACACAGCGCTGCTGTACAGAAGAGATCACCACTCGCTCGATATCCTATCTCACGTCATCAAGATGATAGAAAAAATGGGGCTGATGCCAGCCGATAGCGTAACGCAGATTGCCGTACGGTCCCGGGTGACTGAACGACTCGCGAGTGTTGACGATTTGATTATTCAAAGACTCGAAGAGCTTGATCAACGCATCACGGATGCGAACGAGTCCATCGGAGCGCTCTCGGGAGCGGACATCTTTGTAAGAAAAGCATACATCAAAAGCCTGTTTCAACTTCGTAATCAGGTCTTGGCGGCGATGGTTCAGATCATTCCTGCCCGAGAGTCCCTCGGGATCGCGAGCGACGAATTTCGGAGCCAAGCCGAACTTATCCTGTTTTCCCACGCAGAAAGATTGCTCGCTTTATTGGAACTCTCTGCGGCTGCAAGCCTTGAGTTAAGTCGGGAACAGGGTCTGACAACCTCAGATCCAGACTTCGTGCGCGCTAAAACAGAACTCCAAATCCGCCACGAAACCGAATTGACTCACCTTATCGAGATCACCAATGCGCTAGAAAACTTAGGCTTAGACACCGCCACATACCGCGCCACCATCGTGAGACAACGTGGTGTCCTCTCTACGGAACTGTTCCAAAAAGATATCCTGGGAAATATCGTTTTCGAGTATTGGGAATCCCTTCGATCCACCCTAAGTTCACGTTCTGCCGATGTGATCCTCAATGCGCTCGTAATACTTCTTATCCTTTTTGGCGCCCGTTGGCTAAGCCGACTTGCCCGCCGAGCTACGGTCGCGGCCCTTGGACGAACAAAAACATCGATGGCGAAACTGCATAGAGACATTCTTGTGTCTACTGCAGGCACCGTCATAATGAGTCTGGGTATCCTGCTTGCCCTGGGTCAGATGGGAATTTCCCTCGGACCCATGCTGGCTGGACTGGGTATCGCTGGATTTATTATCGGCTTTGCCCTCCAGGACTCGCTTGCCAATTTCGCTGCAGGAGGGATGATCTTGATCTATCGCCCTTTCGACGTTGATGATTATGTAGAGATAGCCGGTGAAAAAGGCTTGGTAAAAAAGATGAGCCTTGTTACAACGACAATACATACGTTTGATAACCAGACCTTGGTTATTCCAAATAACAAGATCTGGGGCTCAGTTATCAAAAACGTCACGGCCCAACGCACACTCCGCGTGGATCTCGTCTTCGGCGTGAGCTATGATTCTGATATTGAAAAAGTCGAACGAATCCTCTCGGAAGTTGTCTCACAGCACCCTAAAGTGTTATCGGATCCGGAGCCGAAGATCCGCGTAGACTCCCTTGGCGACTCGTCGGTCAACTTCATTGTGAGGCCCTGGGCCACCCGGGACGACGTCTGGGAAGTCCGCTGGGATCTTATTCGTTCTGTGAAGATGAGGTTCGATGCCGAGGGTATCGTGATTCCATTTCCGCAACGGGATCTTCATGTTTCATATCAAGATGAATCGCGGAATCAACCAGCATGATCGGATTACCAGGGAAGGGAATAGGTTTTGACGGTGGTGTAACTCTTCATGGCTTCAATGACGCCTTCCTTATAGCCAAGACCCGAATCTTTTACGCCGCCAAAAGGCGACATCTCGATGCGATAACCCGGCACCTCCCAGATATTCACTGTCCCCGTTTTAAGTTCTGACACAAAGCGGGTAATGTAATCCCAGCGATTGGTGCACGCTCCGGTCGAAAGTCCAAACGCCGTGCCATTGTCGACTGCGATGGCATCGTCGATGTCCTTTACCCGGATGATCGGAACCGGTGGACCGAAAGTTTCTTCAACGACGAGTTCAGCATCACGCGGCACATGGTCGAGCACCGTAGGTGAATATAGGGCCCCGCGACGCTCATTACCGTAAAGCAGGGCGGCGCCTTGGCTGACCGCATCATTGACGCGTGTTTCGAAGAGCTGTGCCGCCGACTCGTTGACCACGGTGCCCATATCGGTGTCGAGAGACATCGGGTCCCCGTAACGGATCTTCTGCGCTTCTTTTGCTACCAGAGGAGCAAATTCATCAGCGACGCTTTCTACGCAAAGCACACGTTTGACGGCGGTACAGCGTTGACCCGAATTCTTGGTAGCGCCCTGCACTGCCATTACTGCCGCCTTCTGAAGGTCCGCATCCTCCATCACGATCAGTGAGGAGTTGCCGCCGAGCTCGAGCACTGTGCGCCGGTATCCTGCATGGTTGGCGATATATTTTCCGACCGGAACGCCTCCGGTGAAGGTGACGAGTTCGATGTTGGCATTGGTGATCATTTCCTCCCCGATCTCACCGGGCCGCCCAGTCAAAACAGAGAACATTTCGGGCGGCAGTCCGGCCTCGTAGAGGACATCAGCGAGCAACAACGCAGTCAGCGGAGTGAGCTCGGTGGGCTTGCAGACCATACAGTTGTTAGTAGCGATGGCCGGGGCAACCTTGTGAGCAACCATATTCATCGGATGATTGAACGGCGTGATGGCGGAGATCGCCTTCAGCGGATCACGCTGGGTATAAATGCGGCGCTGTTTGCCGTGGGGCGTAAGATCGCACGAGAAAATCTCGCCATCGTCGATGATGCACAGCTGTCCGGTCAGACTGAACACATCAAAGGCCCGTCCTACCTCATAAAGCGAGTCCTGTTTCGAGATCCCCAGTTCGGCGGTAATGAGATCCGAGATTTCATCACGCCGCGACGTCAGAATCTCGGCGGTGCGCAGGAGAATCTGCTGGCGCTCATAACGGGTCAGCGATGGGGTATACGCCGCGGCGATATCAAATGCCCGGACAACATCTTCCCGGGTCGCGCAAGGCACCGTACCCACCACGCTGTTGTCCCAGGGATTGAAGACCTCGATACGCTCATCCCGGTCGGTCTTCTCACCGCCAATTCGCAGCGTTTCATGGATGGGAGTTTTGGTTATTGCGGCAACATCGTTCATGAACTGCCCTCCAGAGCATGATTCAGCGTATGGCTGAAAATATCAAAGTTACGGCGACCTGTCGCACAAGCCTCCAGGCAACGATTGACGATAAAGGGCACCCGTTGCTCAGACACTCCCCCATGTGAACGCAGAGGATCCTTAAGACCCGACAGATCATGCTTCTCCGGAGCACTGCCCAGGACATAATCACGCGTGCTGATCACGACGAGGTCTCCAATCCGGTCGGCGGGAAGCCCGAAGACGTTGCAAGCCTCGTTCCGTGTCAGAACAGTCTCAATGCCAGGTACACCATCGAAAGCAGCACGGGCGCAGGCATGATCCGGATGATTGTCCAGATAGACCGTGGCGAAACCGCCGAGTGCGCCGTGGTGGACCACATAAGGGTCGGTGATAGGCAGGATCACCCTGAAATCAGTTAATCCAGCCTCTCCCAGTAAAGGCTCAAGATAAATCACGTTCGGTTCACCCGTCGGCGCATGCTTGGCTTTCATGCCATGGTCCGCGGTCAGAGCAATCGTGACACCCATCGCATCAAGCCTTGTCAGATACTGATCCATCATCGCGTAAAAAGCATTGGCTACCGGGGTACCCGGAGCATGCTTGTGCTGTATGTAATCTGTGGTCGAGAGGTACATGATGTCGGGGCGCATCGATTTCATCAGCACAACGCCTGCCGCAAACACAAACTCTGACAGTTCTGCACTGTAAACATCAGGCACCGGCATGCCTACCCGGTCGACGATACCCTCAACACCATGCTCGGCCAGTGTGGCCTGGTCAGCGAGCTCAGAAGAGAAACACACCGCGCTTCCCCCCGCGATATCCAGCCCAACGCCCAGCAGTCGGCGCAGTTTGTCTTTTGCGGTGATCACCGCAACTTTGGCGCCTGCCTGATTGAATTCCGCCAAAATGGTGGGGGCACGCAGCAGCGACGGGTCATTCATCATGACCTCGACGTCGTTATCCGTATCGTAATAGAAGTTACCGCAAATGCCATGCTCCGACGGTGGGACACCCGTTACGATGGACAGGTTATTCGGATTGGTAAAGCTCGGGACAACGCAATCCGCGTAACCAAAAGTCGCCTTTTCACGCAGAGATGCCAGGAACGGAGCTTGCCCCGCATCGATAGCACGCTCGATATAACCGCCCTGATCCGACCCTTCCCCACCCGGCTCCGAACCATCAATACAAACCACCACCAGAGGCTGGCGTGGCCACGCATAGTCCCGCTGATTCACGGATATCATCTTGTTATTCATTTTGATTCTGGTCTTCTCACTGCTGAAATGCGCACGCGGCGCAGGATACTATAATCAGGCGACCGGACTTCCGGACGCAACGCCCATTTCATCCATCACGACACGAACGGCTTCAAGCGCACCACGCATCTCGGTAACACCAAGGCGTCCGATACACCCCATTCGAAAACTTTCTGCGATGGTCAACTTGCCGGGATAGATAACATAGCCGCATTCACTCAGGCCGTCATAAAACCGCTGGAAGTCAAACCGACTGTCGACCGGCATTTTAAAGGTTACGATGATCGGCGCCTGAAGAGCATCCGGCAACAACGTCTCAAATCCCATCGCACGCATCCCTGAGACGAGCGCTTCGCAGTTCTCCCGGTAGCGACCGCCGCGACCCGCTACTGCGCCCTCGGCATCAAACTCTTTCAGAGCCTGGTCAAAGGCAAGGATGCAGTGCGTCGGCGGTGTAAAGCGCCATTGTCCATTCGCTTCCAGCCCCTGCCACTGCTGGTAGAGGTCCAGACACAGACTATCCGAATTACCCTGGGTGGCTGTGAGGGCAGGTTCCGATGCCAGACAGAACCCCATTCCCGGCGCGCCCTCCAGACACTTATTGCTGGAAGCAACCAGAGCATCAAACTGAATATTGCGTGCTGAAATCGAGAGCGCTCCGAAGGCGCTCATGGAGTCGATCAGCAATGATCGACCTGCCGCAGCAACCGCCTCACCCACGTCTTCAATCGGGTTCAGGATCCCGGTTGTAGTCTCACAGTGCACAACAGCGACATGCGTAATCCCGGGAGCACCCGCAAGGCGCTCGGCGACCTTGTTCGGATCTACCGGCTCATCCTCCGGCCACTGCAGAACCTCAGAGTCAATGCCGTGATACGCGCAGATAGACTGCATCCGGGTGCCATAGGCGCCGTTGACCAGAATGAGCACTTTTCCCGACCGCGGTACAAAATTACTGAGCATCGCCTCAACCACAAAGGTGCCACTGCCCTGGAGCGGCACACACACGTGAGTGCCCTGTCCGTCAATAATCTCAACCAGGCGTTCGCGTACCCGGCGGTTAATTTCAATAAAGCGCAGATCGCGAGAGCCGTAGTCATGCAGCATCGCTTCCTTGACGGTACGCGACGTGGTCAGAGGTCCAGGGGTAAGCAGCCAGGGGTCCTGCACGGGCTTTTCAGGCTGAGTCACAACTGAATCTCTTTATTGGCCTTTCAATCCTCATGCTCTTGCCATCGTCAATGTTCTGACAAATCACCGGTTGATCAATCATCCGCTGACCGCCGACTGATATCGCTAGCCGTGCCATAGATTTTCCCGTACCAGTTCATCCATCGTCGCCTCGATGCTTGCGCGCAGAATCCCGATCATTTCGTCAATCTGGTCCCGGTTGAGGATGAGCGGAGGCGACATCACATTAAGATGAGCGATCGGCCGGACGATCAACCCTCTTTCCTGGCAGTGTCGTGCAATCCGACCGCCGATCTCAACTTCCGGCGCGAAAAGCGCCTTGGTCTCTTTGTCCGCCACATTCTCGATACACATCATGAAGTGACTGCCGCGCACGTCACCGACAATAGGGTATTCGCCGAGCGTTTTGAGTTGCGATTCAAAATACGGCCCCACCTCACGAACATGCCCACAGATATCGTCGCGCTCCATGATCTCGATATTCTTGACCCCGGCCGCACAGACTACCGGATGGCCCGAATAGGTGAAGCCATGGGTAAACATGGCGCCTTCGGCCTGCGGCACGCTGATGACGTCGTAAATCTTCTCTGAAAGGATCGTTGCCGACAAAGGCAGATATCCCGAAGAAATACCCTTAGCGCAAGTGATGATGTCTGGCACAAAGTCAAAAACAGCCTCGGACGCAAAAAAGTGGCCCAGCCTGCCGAATCCTGTGACAACCTCATCGGAGATATAAAGCACATCGTACTTGTCACAGACCTCACGGGTCCGCCGGTGATAACCCACAGGCGGCACAATCACGCCACCAGCACCCATAATTGGCTCAGCGATAAAGCACGCCACATTTTCGGGGCCGAGTTCCAGAATTTTGTCTTCAAGATCGCTGACCGTCTGATCACAGAAAGCTTCCTCGCTCATGCCATCGGGACGGCGGTAAGTATTCGGCGACGGAATGTGATGCACCAGGTCCGGCGCCAGATCAAATCCCTGATGATCAAAGGTCACACCGGTCATCGACATGGCAAGATAAGTGCTGCCATGGTAGCCGTCGGTCCGGGCTATGATTTTCTTCTTATTGGGTTGGCCCAGACGGTTGAAGTAATAATGGATGATTCGGATAGCGGAATCATTCGCCATCGATCCGCCAGTACCCAAAAACACATGATTCAAAGATCCCGGGGTCAGTTCGGCCAGTTTGGCCGCCAGGGTTGCCGCAGGCGGTGTAGTTAAATGGTTAAAGGTCGAGTAATAGGGAATCTGCCGTACCTGATCAGCAATCGCTTCGGCCATCTCATCGTTGCCGTAACCAATATTGACACACCAAAGACCGCCAATGCCATCCATAAACCGGTTGCCATCTGAATCAAAGACATAAGCACCGTCGGAATGCGACATCACCAGTGATCCCTCGTCTTTAAACGAGGAAAAATCTGTCCAAGGATGAATATTGTGATCGCGGTCTTTTTCCCAGAGCGCTTTGGTATCGTATTTCTTGGGGGGTGCTGACATTACTTTCTCCTCTTGAATATTCGGACGCCGCGATATTGCCTATGCGCTAATCCATCGGGCCAACCCGGCGTTTATATCTCAAAGCCCTTCAGTACGTTAACTGCTCCACTAAAGTCGATGCACCAAGCTAAAGGATCTGCATATCTTTTGCGGTAGTTCCTGATGCTGTAGCTTCAGCATAGGTTTCATATGCCTTAATGTGATAATCGCCACCTTTTTCAGTCTGTTGCACACTCGGCAACGCTTTCATCGCCTCAAGCCATGAATGTATCTTCACGCAATCATCAGGTATTTCAATATCTCGATAGCGCTTCAGAACATTAAACCGCTCAAAGTGGGGATACATCGCAATATCAACCAGGGACACCTTACTGCCGAACCAGAAGGGGCCTGTCTCGCACCCGGGGAAACCAGCCCGCTCCAGATGGCATAAAGCATCAATCATCCTAAGTTTTAATTCTGTCTGTGTTTGCGCATCCTGAGCAAGCAGGACTTTGTAAAACAGGGGTACGATCCGAGAATTGTCAAAATCAATCCATATTCGAGCATGCGCCCGCTGCTGCGGAGACTTGGGGAGTAGATTAGGTTCGGGTGCTATCTCATCCAAGTACTCGTTAATCACCGTCGACTCATAGATTGCGGTGTCGCCGTGCAAGAGAACAGGCACCTTGCTGTAGGGAGAGACATTGGTAAACCAGTCCGGTTTGTTATCGAGATTGATTTCTACCAACTCAAACGACAGTTCCTTTTCCAATAGTACAAGGCGGCTGCGCTGGGCAAAAGGGCAAACTTCCGCACTGACTAGCTGAATCTGACTTGTTGCTTCTCCCATGATCACTCAGCCTTGAGCACCTAATTCTCAAAACCGTTAAGGACATTCACTACGTTCAGACCGACTTCTCCAATATCGTATCCACCCTCCATGACAAACAGGGTCGGAATCCCCAACGCACCGATGAGTTGACCCGTCGTCAGATAGTCGGGTGTGGTCAACTTGAAGAAACTGATGGGGTCGTGCTCAAAGGTATCGACCCCCAGAGACACCACCAGATGCCGCGGCGAAAATTCCCGGATATGGCGTAACGCATCATCCAGTGCTTCGCTCCATCGACTGAACGGCGTCCCAGGAGGCATTGGATAATTA
>Ga0233427_10002901_pt1 | contig 15521 bp, 13 predicted proteins | sample SI_118_April2016_5_FD_179885 | JGI IMG/M metagenome (GOLD analysis project Ga0233427, IMG submission 179885) | Seawater microbial communities from Saanich Inlet, British Columbia, Canada - SI_118_April2016_100_MG | ecosystem: Environmental > Aquatic > Marine > Inlet | place: Canada: British...
CAACCGCATCCCCGCAGCAGGCGAATCGCGCTCCAACATGCATGTCGGCGGCCGCCCCGTATCCTCGACCCTGACCCGGCGCGAGCGCGAAATCTGCGAGATCATCGGCCCGGAACTGGCAAGACGCGGCATGATCCTGGTCGGCATCGACGTGATCGGCGACTGGCTGACCGAGATCAACGTGACATCGCCGACTGGTCTCCAGGAGATCAACCGGTTCGATGACACCAAGCTCGAATCCATCCTTTGGGATGCGATCGAGAAAAAACTGAACTAGATCGGATTGACGGTTCGGGTTGACCTCATCTGAACGGGATAGGCTTCGGACGAATAGCCCTCAGGCGGCCACAGCCTCATCGATCAATGCCGGCAATTCGTCGACCATGGCGTCGAGTTCTGTCAGCAGAGCCTTGACTGCGGGGCCGATCGCTTCAGTGTCCTCCAGGCGGACCGCGACCTGGACTGCGTCGGCCAGTCGTGAGGTTCGTTTGACCCCAAGGTTGCCGGCGGTCGAGACCAGATTGTGGGATTCACGATAAAGCGTCTCGTTGTCGCCGCTCTGATACGCAGCCTCAAGCAGACCGCGTTGCGAACCGGCCAGTTCGAGGAATTCCGCAATAAAAGCGTGCACGCTGTCGCTGCCAAGCATCCCGATCAGTGATTCAACCACCGACCGATCGATGCGCGGTACTATCGTTTCACCTGTGCCTTTAAATCCAGCCATGTGTCACTTTCCCGAGACGCGCAGCATTGTCAACCAAAGCTGATCTGTTGGCGATAACGATCATCACACCTTTTGCATGTGGTAACGCCCCGTCGCGACACCTTCGGGCAAGGCAAGCGCAGTCCAGCCATCATGCGGTACCGGCTGGTCGCTGACCACGACGGCACCCGGTGCCAGAACATGCGGCAACATACCCACAAGCCAGGCGCCAAGCGCCAGACTGGCCTGTTTGTCGCCCGAGCCGATGTCGACATGCGCCATCACGGCTGTCGCTCCGAGCCGGTCAGCCGCCGCCGGCAGGGTTTGCGAAAGATCACCCAGGAACATGTGCCCGGCATCGGGAATGCAATCTGGATGCGCTGCTATCTGGCGGTCGAAGCAGAAGATCTCGCGACCGGGCATCAGCTCGCGCAAGTGATCGTAAGTGCGTCCATTGCCCAGCCCGAGCTCAAGCACGGGCCCAGGCCGATCCACGATCGCCCGGGCAGCCGCGCCCAGACAGGCCCGTTGGGCCTCCAGCCGACGGATCACACTATCGAGGCGACTCATGGCCGCGTGGGCTCATGGCGACTCAATTGCGGGGCTCCACCGGGCGCTGCGAAACGGCTTCGCGCAGCTGTGCCGTGGTGCGTTCCACGCGCCGCGCCAGTTCGCGCATGATCTCGATCGACATCGACGGGAACTGACAGACCAGCTGGAAAAAAAGATCCTTGGAAATCATCAGCGTTTCGACATCGCTCTTGGCCTTGACCGTCGCCGTGCGTGGCACATCACATAGAATCGCTGTTTCGCCGACGAAGTCGTTGGTCTTGAGCGTCGCGACCGTGACCTGCCCGCTATCGGTGTCGACCAGTACGTCGGCCTCGCCGGCAATGATGATGTATGCGGAATCGCCCTCGTCACCCTGATGGCACAGCACATCGCCGACATTGAAGGTCAGTCTCTCGGCGGTAAACGCCAGCAGCTTCAGCTTGCTCGGCTCGATCTTGGAAAACAAAGGAATGTTGCGCAGCAGATCGACATCCTGTTGCAGGCTCATGAAACGCTCTCCTTGCTCGATCGCATCATTCCGCCGCTACCAGGTCGGGCAGCGTCGACTGTTTGGCCATCAATTCTTCGTACGAACCCTTTTCGGCAACCTTGCCGCCCTTCATGACGACAACCTGATCGAATCCTTCCGCCTGGCTGGGCCGGTGCATGGCCCAGATCAACGCCCGGCCGCGGAATTCTTCGCGTACCTTGTTCAATATGGTGGTTTGTGTGCTGCCATCCAACGCTGCGGTCGCTTCGGCCATGACCATGACCTGAGGACGTTTCAGAATTGACCTGGCAATCGCGGTCTTCTGACGCTGCGCCGGTGACAGACGCGAACCGCCGATACCGACTTCGAAATCGAGCCCGACCTCGACCACATCCGAGCGCAGATTGAGGCTCTCGATGACCTCGGAAATCAGGTCGCCGATCTTGGCCTGGGCCTGGGCACGGCCATAGGAGAGTTTGCCGAAAAGAATGTTGTCCTGCAGGGATGAGGCGGCGTTGTAGCGATCGCGATCAAAGAATTCCACCGCTCCGGCAAGCTCTTCGGGCAGGCCTTCGGCAAAGCTCTGACGCGCTTCCAGGATGCGCGCCTGGATCGTGCCATCAAGCAGGCCGAGGCGATGGCGGGCCGGTGCCAGCTTGAACGGCAGGGCCAGCAGAAGCCGGCGTTCTTCTTCTTCCAGGCCCTCCAGACCATCGCGATCAACCTTGCGCAAGATCGCTTGATAATCAGGCAGATCATCCAGCGAGATGAACGAGAACTGCGAAAAATACTCATGATCGGGCGGCAGGTCGGCAAACAGTTCGACCATGGTCTGGGCGACCTCGTGACCGATCTTGAGGAAATCCTCGATCAGATCGATCTCGCCCAGCACCTTCATGACGTATTCGTTCTCGGGCAGACGCTCGAGATCAAAGGCGTCGCCCACCGGGGTACCAAACAGCAGGTTCTCGCCCACTGTTGCGTTTGAATTGTAGGCCGTGCGCTCGAACGGCTCGACCAGGCCCTTGTACGAATCCTCAGCCAGGCGTTTTTCGAGCATGCTCCGTGCTTCAAGCAGATGTTCGGCGGCCTGTGGCCGGGTTTCCGGGTCAAGTCTGCCGCGCAACCCGAGCTGATAGACATCCTCTTCCATGTCGGCGATCGACAACGCATTGCGCACGGCCGCAATCAATCCGCCTACGCCTTCGGCGCCCGCCTGGGCCAGGTCGACCCAGTCCGCACCGACATCATCAGGACTGTTGGCCGTCTTGACCGACTCCGCCTGTATACGATCCTGCTTGCGACGCTCTTCGTCGTTGGTGAACACACGAGGGCCCTGAGGCGTCTGGCGCAGACCGTAGAGCAAGTTGTTCATCAAGGAAGCCGAGAACAGGGCAGTTGAGGCTCCGACAAATCCAATGCGGCGGCCTGACACGGCTTCCGGCAGAATTTCACTCTCGATCCCGCCGAACGAAAGCTTGCCGCCGGAGTTATCGATCAGGCGTGCGAGCAAGAGCGCCGCGCGATCCTTGCCACTGCTGGCATCGCCGACCAGCGCCACATGGCTGTCGAGCGCCATCTCGAAACTGAAGCCATCAATCAGGGTGTCGCCGTCTTCCTCGTATTTGACATTGACCGCCGACAATTCGCCCTGGAACGGCCCGACCTCGGCATCTCCGCTCACGACCTCGTCTTCGCGCATGCCCGCCGGAGCGAACTGTGTGACGACCTGATCGTACTTGATCTTGGAATCTTCGCGGATCTGGTAGTGGTTGAGCAGTTCCTTCCAGGGCGGCGGCAGATCCTTGTAGGCGGCAAGCACGGCGACCAGGCCACCCAGGGACAACGCCCCGTCGATCACGAAGTAACCGCCGATCGCATAGAAGAAAAACGGCGTGAGCTGCGCCAGAAAGTTGTTCAGGAACTTGATGAAAAACTTCTTGCGATAAATTTCGAAGCGGATCTCGAAGACCCGACCCATGCGCGACGTGAACTCCGCCATCTCCCAACGGGCCATGCCGTTGGCATGCATCTCTTCAGCGCCCTGGACGGTTTCGGCGATCCGCTCGGAAATCTTGCGCACCTCGCGGACCCTGGCCTTGCCCAGCAGGTTCACCTTGCGTTGCAGCTTGGGGATGATCCAGCCCTGCATGGGATAGAGCGATATCGCCGCCAGGCCCATCCAGACATCCTGCATGAAGATGAAAATTAGCGCGGTGATCAGCAGCCCGCCCTGAAACATCGGCAGGGCCAGCGCATCGCCGATGAAACCACCGAGTGGCTCGACCTCCTGGGTCACCATCGGAATCAGTTCGCCGGCGCTCACCCGCCGGAAATGGGGCAGGGGAAACCGCATGATGCGGCTGTAGAGGCTGTAGCGCAGGCGCCGCAGCATGCGCTCGCCCATCAGCCCCTTGTAGACGTTGATGAAATACTTGAAGCCGCCATTGATCAGGACAAGCAACAGGAAAAGACCTGCGTAGATCGCCAGCAGGTTCAATCGTTCGATCTCGACGACGTTGAAACCCATCAGGACCATCATGCGTTCGTCGGCAACGATTGCCGGGCTGGCATCCAGTCCCGGCACCGACAACTCGGCGATCGGCTCTGGATCGCTCAGCACGTTGTTGACGATCAGTTTGGGGATATCGAGCGAGACGTAATAAAACGGCAACGCCAATAGCGTGAAGAACAGGATGAACACCTGCTCCCGCTTCGAATAACGAAAGATGAAACCGTAAATGGTGCGTTCCATGATGGACGACCAACCTACCCCGCAGCCCCTAAAACTCGACAAAGTCTAGTTCGGAAAACGTGCACACGGAAACCCCTCGTGATTCCGGGTGCTTGTGAGGATCCGCTATACCGTCGGAAGCAGAGCAATTTCGCCGGCTCCAACGTTGGCGGTGAACCATTCCGCAGGAGGCCTATCCGCAGCTGCCGTCTTTGACCCACGACGGAATAGCCTGCCACCTGCCACCTGCCAACCGGCCCATCACCGGCCACAGCGTATGAAATGACTGCAACGCCCGTGAAAAGGCCACTTGCAGCATGATCTTCCGCCAAACCGGCCGCTGTGCCATAGTTCGCGCCCGTTTGGGGGAATTGACGGGGTTCTGATGACCAAAACGACACCGCGCCCACGTGTGCTGATCTACAGCCATGACAGCTTTGGCCTTGGCCATCTGAGGCGATGCCGCGCCATTGCCCATGCCATGGTTGGCGACACAGACAATCTGACCGTGCTGATCCTTTCGGGCTCGCCGATCATCGGCAGCTTCGATTTCCGGACGCGCGTGGATTTTGTCCGTGTGCCCGGCGTGATCAAGCTCAGGAACGGCGAATACACATCGCTCAATCTGCTGCTCGACACCGATCAGACCATGGCGATGCGTGAATCGATCATGAAACACACCGCCGACATCTTTGATCCCGACATCTTCCTGGTCGACAAGGAACCACTCGGTCTGCGTGGCGAGGTGCGCGAAACCATCGAGATGCTCAAGGCACGCGGCACCCGCATCATCCTGGGTCTGCGCGACGTGATGGACGATCCCGCCCTTCTGAAAGCCGAATGGCGGCGCAAGAAGGCGATTCCGGCTCTGCGTGATCTCTATGACGAAATCTGGGTCTACGGCCTGCCGCAGATTCACGATCCACTGGAAGAGATCGAAGTGCCCCAATCGGTCCGGCGCAAGATGGTCTACACCGGTTATCTCAAACGTTCCGTGCCACAGGACCTGCATGATTCCGGCCTGCCCGATGGCGTTGAAGAGCCGTTCGTGCTGGTCACGACCGGCGGCGGCGGCGATGGTGACCTGCTCGTCGACTGGGTGCTGAAGGCCTATGAGTCACGTCTTGCTCCGGCGATTCCGGCACTGGTCGTGTTCGGCCCCTTCATGCAACCCGAGATCAAGGCCGAGTTCCAGGAACGGGTCGATGCCCTGTCGAATGTCACCGCCATCACCTTCGATGCGCATCTCGAAACCCTGATGGCGCGCGCCGCTGGGGTCGTCGCCATGGGCGGTTACAACACGTTCTGCGAAATCCTTTCGTTCGACAAACCCGCCCTGATCGTGCCGCGCCAGGTGCCGCGCCGCGAACAGTTGATCCGCGCCAGTCGTGCGCAGGAGCTTGGTCTGGTTTCGATGCTGACCGAAGACAAGGCCGAAAACCCGGCAGCCATGGCGACGGCGATCCGTCAGCTGACGCAGCAGCGCCGACCCAGCCAGGTTGTGGTCCCGGGACTGCTCGATGGTCTGGAAAACGTCAACCGCCTGGTCTCGATGCATCTGGCCGAAGGCCGCAGCGGCGCGGCGACCCCGCAGAAGACCCGTCAGGACCTCCTGACCGTGGCGCATAACGACGACCGCCGCGCGCTCTGAACGGCGCGAGTAGTCTCGACGTGGTCCCTGCGAAACGCGTTGCCTTCATCCTGAAGGGTTATCCCCGCCTCTCGGAAACCTTCATTGCCCAGGAAATTCTGGCGCTGGAACGCCGCGGGCTGGAAATCGAGATTGTCTCGCTGCGCCATCCAACCGACAAGGCGACCCATCCAGTCCATAACGAGATCGCCGCGCCGGTGACCTATCTTCCCGAGTATCTCCACCACGAACCCCTGCGGGTCTGGCGCGCCTGGTGCCGGGCCCGGCGTCTGCCGGGTTACACCAGGGCATGGCGTCAATGGCGCGCCGATCTGGCACGTGACCTGACCCGTAACCGTGTCCGCCGCTTCGGCCAGGCCTGTGTTCTGGCAACCGAGATCGCACCGCGCGTGCGCCGGTTGCACGCCCATTTTTTGCACACACCAGCTTCGGTCGCGCGTTATGCCGCAATGATGACCAGCCTGGACTGGACCGGTTCGGCCCATGCCAAGGACATCTACACATCTCCAGATTGGGAGCTTTCGGAAAAACTTGGCGATTGTTCCTGGCTGGTGACCTGCACAGCAACGAACCGCGACCATCTTGACCGTCTGGCGCCTGATGGTCGGGTCGGGCTGGTCTACCACGGCCTCGATCTCGCGCGCTGGCCTGAGCCGCCGGCCCAGCTCAGCGTACGCGACGGCAGCCGGGCCGACGACCCGGTGCGGTTGGTCTCGGTCGGACGCGCGGTCGAAAAGAAGGGTTACGACGTTCTGATCGACGCATTGGCGCGCCTGCCCTCAACGCTCCACTGGAACCTCACCCATATCGGTGGCGGCCCACTGCGCGACACCCTGGAGGCCCGGGCCGGAGCAGCCGGGCTGAGCGAGCGCATCACCTGGCTGGGCGCCAAACCCCAGACCGATGTGCTCGAGGCCTATCGCAACGCCGACCTCTTTGTCCTGGCTTCCAAGATCGCCGATGACGGCGACCGCGATGGTCTGCCCAACGTGATGATGGAAGCCCAGAGCCAGAACTTGCCAATCGCCGCGACCCGCGTCTCAGCCGTGCCCGAACTGATCGACGACGGTGAACAAGGCCTGCTTGCCGAACCGGGTGACCCGGTCGAACTGGCCCTTAATCTCGAACGCCTGATCCGCGAACCCGACCTGCGCCGCACATTGGGCGTCGCGGGAGGCAGTCGTGTGCGTTCAACCTTTGCCATGGATACCGGGATCGACGATCTGGCTGTGCGCTTCGGTCTGCAGGAAGGCGCGTAACGGCGGCCGACAGCGTGGCTCGCGATTCCTTGCCAACACGATATGCTCGACCCCGATGAGAATAGCTTTTTATGCCCCCATGAAGGCCCCGACCCACCGTGTGCCATCCGGCGACCGGACGGTGGCACGGCTGTATGTCAGCGCGCTGGAATCCCTGGGCCACGAAGTCTTTCTCGCTTCGACCCTGCGCAGCCATGACAAGGGCGCTCGTGACCAACAGTTGCGGCTCGCAAATCGGGGGGCGGCGGAAGCACAACGGCTGGTCGAAACCATGCGGGTCGATCCGCCGGACCTGTGGTTCACCTATCATCTCTATCACAAGGCCCCCGATCATCTGGGACCCCGTGTCGCCGACGCCCTCGGCCTGCCCTATATCGTGGCCGAACCCTCGCTCGCGCCCAAGCAGCAGCGTGGCCCGTGGGCGCAGGGCTATGCTCACTCACTTGCCGCTCTTGCGCGCGCAGACATGCTGTTGCCCATGACACGCGACGACGCCGACGGGCTCGCTGCGGCGGGTATCCCGGCCGGGCGCATCATGCCGATAGCACCCTTTCTAGATATCACTCCCTACCGGCGCGCACGGCCTGCAGCTCGGCGCCATATTGCCGAACGCTTTGGTCTCGACCCCGAACAACCAATCGCAGTCACCGTCGCGATGATGCGCAGCGGAGACAAGCTCAGTTCCTATCGGGTTCTGGCGCAGGCCCTGAAGCTGCTGGATGACGCCACCCTGCAGCTTCTTGTCGTCGGCGACGGGCCCTGCCGCGCCGAAGTCGAAGCCTTGCTCGCCCGTCATGCCTGTTTTGCCGGCAAGCTCGCAGCCCGATCCCTGCCTGCCGTCCTGGCGGGTTGCGACCTTTGTCTGTGGCCTGCCGTCAACGAAGCCTATGGCATGGCCCTGCTTGGTGCACAGGCCGCGGGGCTCCCTGTCGTCGCCGGCCATACCCGCGGAGTTCCTGAGATTGTCGCCAACGGCAGGACCGGCTTGCTGGCACCGGTTGGTGATGCCGCAGCTTTTGCCGAAGCGATCACCAGCCTGCTGGACGATCCGCGCCGCCGCATGGCGATGGCGGTCGCCGCTGCCGACCAGGCCGCTGAGCGTCACAGCCTCGATGCTACAAGACTGACGCTGGACCGCGCCATCACCCAGGCCAGGCACGCGCGATGACAAGGCTTGCCCTGCTCCGCCACGCGCCAACCACCTGGAACAAGGACCGGCGTATCCAGGGCCGCAGCGACACGGTGCTCTCGACCGAAGGACGCGCCATGGCTGCCGCATGGCACTGCCCCGAGTTGATCGCTGGCTGGCGCTGGATTGCCAGCCCGCTGCAGCGCACCCGCGAGACTGCGGCACTCATGGGTGTCGACATTCAGGCGACCGATCAACGCCTGATCGAAATGGACTGGGGTGACTGGGCCGGCAAAACACTCGCTGACCTGCGCCGGCGCGAGGGCGCCGCCATGGCCACCAACGAATCCCGGGGCCTCGACTTCCGGCCAAGGGGCGGGGAAAGCCCGCGCGAGGTCCAGCAACGGCTCGGTGACTTTCTGCGTGAACTTGCCGCGGGTGGAACAGACAGTGTCGCGCTCACGCATCGCGGTGTGATCCGCGCTGCACTTGGGCTTGCCACGGGGTGGGATTTCCTCGGTCCCCCGCCCCTGGCATTGGGCCGTTCGGATCTTCTGATGTTGACGCTCGATGCCGATGGCACAGCACGTCTCGGCGACCCTGCCCGCCTGAGCATGGCGGCGTCATGAGAAGCACCGCTCTCTTCTGGGTCCAGCATCTTCTGGGCAGCGGTCACCTCCGCCGAATCGCAGCGATCGCGAGTGCACTTTCAAGACACGGCATCCAATGCGTGGTTGCCTCGGGCGGCATGCCGCTTTCCCATCTCGATCTCGGCGCGGCCGAGCTCGTGCAATTGCCGCCCGTTCGTGCCGCCGATGCAGGTTTTTCCGGCCTGGTCGATCACCACGCCAGCCCGGTTGATGATCAGCTTATGGCCCAGCGCAGAGACCTGCTGTGTGAACTTGTCGCCGATCTCGCGCCTGAGGTCGTGGTGACCGAGACCTTTCCCTTTGGCCGGCGTCAACTGCGCCACGAAGCCCTTGCCTTACTCGATGCCGCTGATGCCCTGGCAAAACCGTCCCTCACCGTCTGTTCGGTCCGTGACATTCTCGAGCAGGCATCAAAACCCGAGCGCTACGAGCAGATGCGCGCGATTGCCATGGGGCGCTATGACCGTGTCATGGTCCACGGCGACCCGCGCCTGGTCACGTTCGGCGACACCTTTCCTTTCGCCGATGCTCTGGGCGAGCGCCTGGTTCACACCGGTTACATCGCCGCCCCAACCGTGACCGTGACCGACAGGGACGGCCCCGGCTCGCAAGAGGTGATCGTATCGGCCGGTGGCGGCGCGGTCGGCCTTGCCCTGCTGGAGGCTGCAGCCGGCGCTCGCCCGCTTTCAGCCCATGCGTCGAACCTCACCTGGCGCCTGCTGACAGGCGACCCCTCTCTGGCATCATCGTTCCAGCTTTCGGGGGACGGCATTGTGGCTGAACCCAACCGCGCAGACTTTGCGTTACTTCTGGCGCGCTGTGCGGTTTCGGTGTCACAGGGTGGCTACAACACGATCACTGATATCTTTAATGCCCGCGCCCGGGCCGTCGTGGTGCCCTATGGCGGCGAGGGTGAAACCGAACAGACCGAACGGGCAACGCGCCTGGCCCGACAGGGTTCGATCATCATGCTGCCGGAGGCCGAACTGTCACCGCGATCACTAGGCCGTGCGATAGACCAGGCGATGGCCTTGCCACATCTTTCGCCCGGGGTTATCGATCTCGATGGTGCGGAACGAAGCGCGGAACTGCTGCTCCAATGGATGGACGATGACTGACTGGAACGACCTTGGCATCGAACTCGATCGCTGGGCCGCCGCGCGACGCAATGCGACCTTCTGGTGGCGCGATGACGATGCCGGCCCCGATGACGGCAAGCTCGACGGGTTCCTCGCCCAGCGCCGCGATCTGGACGTACCCCTTGCCCTGGCGGTCGTGCCCGCATGGCTGGAAACGGCCACGACCGAGGCGATCCTGGCCGATGACGGCGCCAGTGTGCTGCAGCACGGTGTCAGCCACACCAACCGGGCCGGGCCGGACCAGCGCAAAACCGAACTCTGCGACAGCGCATTGGAAGGCGGCCTTGCCGACGCGATCGCGACCGCAGGAAGGACACTCCAGGCGGCTTTTGGGACGCGCTTCCATACCGTCATGGTCCCGCCCTGGAACCGGATCGATCCTCAGGTCGCCGCCAGCCTTTCCGGCCTGGGTCTTTCCGGGCTGTCGACTCTGGCTCCGCGCGAGATTTCCCGCCAGTTAGGTCTGTCGATCGCCAATATGCATCTCGACATCATCAACTGGCGTGCCGACAGGCAGTTTGGCGGGGACGCATGGTGCCTGGATCAGGCAATCAACCACCTTGTCCAGCGGCGCACGGGAATTTCCGATCCGACCGAACCTACCGGATTGATGACTCATCATCGTGTTCATGATGTTGATTCCTGTCGTTTTATCGACAAGTTTGTCTCATTCGTGCACGAACATCCGGCCGCACACTGGTTAGATGCTTCCGAGGTGTTTTGTTCCACATGAGTACAGACGTGACCGAATCCCATCAGTTTCGATACGACGTGAGCGTTCTGCGCTGGGATTATGTCCGCGCGATCGCCGGTGCCGTGATCTGTCTGGCACCGCTGGTCATGATTGAGGTCATCCCCGAGATGGTCTACATCCTTGGCGCGATCGGGGCGGTCTTTACGGTTTTTGGTGTGCGAACCTCGGTCAGACACATGACCACAGTCGAATTATCCCGTCAGGGTGTAAGGACGATCGGCCCCATGGGGCGGGCGATCCAATGGGAAGAACTTAACGGAATGAAACTTGCCTTCTATTCCATGAAAAGGCGTCGTTCGGAGGACAGGATGGATTTTGCAGCTTCCAAGGGTTGGATGGAGCTGAAGCTGGAAGGTGCCAAGGGCACGATCCGGCTCGATTCATCGCTCGACGGCTTCGATGCCGTGGTCGATGTCGCCTGTCAGGCCGCTCTTGCGCGAGACCTGGAGCTGAATCCGGTCACCCTCGCCAATCTCGACGCTATGGGTTTTGCACCCTCTGCGTCCAGCCTGCCGGACTATCACCTGTGACGCCGCTGGTCGACATCCGCGACCTCAAGGTTCAATTCCTGGTGGGCGACGGTGCCGTTGAGGCGGTCAAGGGTGTGAGCTTCTCGATCCCTGCCGGACGCACCCTGGCGCTGGTCGGCGAATCGGGCTCGGGCAAGACGGTGATCTCGCAGTCGATCATGCGCATCCTGCCCCAGAGCGCGGAGATCACCGGCGGGCAGATCCTGCTGCATGACCCTGCAAACCCGGCGGTCGATCCCGTTGACATCGCCCAGCTTCCGCCCGACGGCAAACGCATGCGCCAGATCCGGGGCGGGCGCTGCTCGATCATCTTCCAGGAGCCGATGACCTCGCTCTCGCCACTCCACACGATCGGCGATCAGATCAGCGAAGCGCTCTTCCTGCATCGCGAATGCAGCAAACCCGAGGGCCGCGAACTCACCGTCGACATGCTACGCCTGGTCGGCTTCCCCGAACCCGATCGTGCTTTCAGCAGCTACCCGTTCGAACTCTCCGGCGGTCTGCGACAGCGCGCCATGATTGCGATGGCGCTGGTTTGCCGTCCCGGTCTGCTGATCGCCGACGAACCGACCACCGCGCTCGACGTCACGATCCAGGCCCAGATCCTGAAACTGATCGCCGACCTGCAGAGTGAACTCGGCATGGCCGTGTTGATGATCACCCATGATCTCGGTGTCGTCGCCAATGTCGCCGAGGATGTCGTCGTGATGTACCACGGCCGCATCATGGAGCAGGGCAGCCTGGACGATATTTTCCGCGATCCGCGTCATCCCTATCTCAAGGGCCTGCTGGCCGCGGTGCCACGCTTCAACATGAAACCCGGCGAACGCCTGATACCGCTGCGCGAGATCAAACAGGATCGTTCATCACTGAAACGGCCGGAACGCGCACCGTGGCCCGAGGACGCAGATCAACGTCTTCTTGTGGTTGACCACCTGAGCAAGTCCTTCACCACGCGCAAAGAAGGTTTCATGTCGCGCAGCACGGTGACGAATCTTGCCGTCGACGACATCAGTTTCGAAGTCGGGCGCGGGGAATGCCTGGGCCTGGTCGGTGAATCAGGCTGCGGCAAGACAACGACCAGCAAGATGATCATGAAGGCGCTGACGCCCGATTCCGGCATGGTGACCTTCAACGATCGCGGCAACATCGTCGATATCGCAGCACTGCAGGGCGAGCGCCTGTTCGATTATCGGCGCAAGGTACAGTTCGTTTTCCAGGACCCGTTCGGTTCGCTGAACCCGCGCATGACGGTGTTCGATATCATTTCCGAACCCCTGCTCATCCATAAGGTGGGATCACACAAGGAACGCGCGGACCGGGTCATGGAACTGATGCGCCTGGTCGGGCTGGATGTGCGGCATCTGCGCCGTTATCCCCATAGTTTCTCGGGCGGACAGCGCCAGCGGATCGGCATCGCCCGCGCCCTGGCCCTGGAACCCGAACTGTTGATCTGCGACGAGCCGGTCAGCGCACTCGACGTCTCGATCCAGGCCCAGATCCTCAATCTTCTGAAAGATCTCCAGAAGGAACTGGGCCTCACCTATCTCTTCATCTCGCACAACCTTGCAGTGATCGACTACATGGCCGATCGCATCGCGGTGATGTGCGCCGGGCGGCTGGTCGAGCAGGCAAGCCGGGAAGCGATCTTTGCGAACCCCATTCATCCCTATACCCGCGCCCTGCTCGCCGCGGTGCCCGAGCCCAATCCGGATCGCAAGCTTGATCTGACCATGCTGATGCAGGGCCGCGCTTCGATTCCCGCACAATGGCCCGAACCCTTCACGGTCAAGGAAGGCGTGCCGTTGCACATGATCGATATCGGCGGCGGCCATCTGGTCCGCGCCAGCGCCAAGCCGGAGGGCATCGCCGCATGATCCGGCTCGTTGTTGCACCCCTGCTGGCAGTTCTCCTGTTCTGGCCGGCGACATTGCGCGCAGCCGACGAGGTCCCTTCGCTGCAGGCTTTGGTTGACGACGGCACGTTGCCGGCGATGGCCGATCGCATTCCAGACGAACCCTTTGTCGTCGATAACGGGCGCGAGATCGGGACCTACGGCAGCGACTGGAACATGCTGATCACCAGGAGCAAGGACACGCGCCTGCTGGTGGTCTTCGGTTATGCCCGCCTGGTCGGTTATACCCCGGCCAATCTGGAAATAGTGCCCGATATTCTGGAGAGCTTCGAGGTCGAGGAAGAGCGTATCTTCACGCTCCACCTGCGCGAAGGTCATCGCTGGTCCGACGGTCATCCCTTCACCGCAGAGGATTTTCGCTACTGGTGGGAAGATGTCGCCAACCACGCCGAACTCTCGCCTTCGGGGCCGCCCACGGCCATGCTCGTCAATGGCGAGCCGCCGGTCTTCGAAGTGATCGACGAGACCACGGTGCGCTACACCTGGGCCGATCCCAATCCTGAATTCCTGCCGACCCTGGCGAGCGCGTCTCCGACCTTCATCTATCGCCCTGCCCACTTCATGAAGCAGTTCCACGCCGACTACGGCGACATCGAAGACATCGCCCGGATGGTCGAGGAAAAGTCGAAGACCAGCTGGACGGCGCTGCACAATGCAGAAGACGATATGTACAAGTTCGATAGCGCGACGCTGCCGACACTGCAACCCTGGACGATCACCAACGAGGCTCCGGCCCAGCGTTTCATCGGCGCGCGCAACCCGTTCTACTACAAGGTCGACGCCGAAGGTCAGCAGCTTCCCTATATCGACCGGGTTCTCATGAACGTGGTCGATTCCAAGCTCATCCCGCTCAAGACCTGGGCCGGTGAGGCAGACCTGCAGGCCCGCGGGCTGTCGTTCAACGACTACACATTTCTGAAAGAGGGTGAGGAACACAACGACTTCTCGGTCCACCTCTGGCAGACCGCGCGGGGTAGCCAGCTTGCCCTTTTCCCCAATCTCAACGCTGCCGATGATGTCTGGCGCGAGGTCATCCGCGACATCCGGTTCCGCCGGGCGATGTCGCTCGCGGTCAACCGCCACGAGATCAACCAGGTGATCTATTATGGTCTGGGCATACCGGGGCAGAACACGGTGCTGCCGGAATCGCCGCTCTACGAAGCGTCCTATCGCGAGGCCTATGCCGAGTTCGATCTCGACGAAGCAAACCGCCTGCTTGACGACATGGGCCTGACGGAACGCAACAGCAGCGGCGTGCGTCTGCTCCCCGACGGTCGCCCGATGGAGATCATCGTCGAAACCGCGGGCGAAAATGCCGAAGAAACCGACATTCTCGAACTGATCCACGATTCCTGGCTCGCCGCCGGTGTGAAACTCTTCTCCAAGCCACTGCAGCGCGAAGTGCTCAGGAACCGGGTCTTTGCCGGCCTCACGAACATGTCGATCTGGTTCGGCAGCGAGAACGGGGTGCCCAGCGCCGACATGAGCCCCTGGGAATTTGCCCCTTCGACCCAGCAGCTCTTCCAGTGGCCGCGCTGGGGTCAGTATTTCGAGACCGGTGGCGAAGCCGGTGTGCCGATCGACATGGACCAACCCGCGCGGTTGATGGAGCTCTATCTGACCTGGCGTACCGCAACCAGCCAGGAAGAACGCCAGGCAATCTGGCAGGAGATGCTGGAGATCAACGCCCAGGGCGTCTATTCCATCGGACTGGTCGCGGGCACCCTGCAGCCCATCGTGGTCTCGAACCGGATGCGCAATGTGCCGGGCGACGCCCTCTTCAACTGGGATCCAGGCGCACAGTTCGGCATGTACCAACCTGAAACCTTCTTCTTCGTCGATGGCGACAACGGCCGGCCATGATCGGGTATGTCGCTCATAAGCTCCGGCGTGCCAGCCTGACCTTGTTCGGGGCCAGCCTGATCACGTTCATCATCATCCAGCTGCCGCCGGGTGACTTCCTGTCGACCATGATCTCGGAATGCGAGGCGCGCGGTGAATCCAACTGCGCCGAC
>Ga0233427_10002903_pt1 | contig 15520 bp, 17 predicted proteins | sample SI_118_April2016_5_FD_179885 | JGI IMG/M metagenome (GOLD analysis project Ga0233427, IMG submission 179885) | Seawater microbial communities from Saanich Inlet, British Columbia, Canada - SI_118_April2016_100_MG | ecosystem: Environmental > Aquatic > Marine > Inlet | place: Canada: British...
CCTTGCGGTCGAGTTGTGGCAAGCGGATCCAGGCCGCAGTGATGTAGCTACCAGCCCCGGCGAGGTAGAGGGCAGGCGCGAGCGCGGGAAGGATGACGGCCGTGATGGTCGCCGCTGCGGCAATCGAAGTTGCGGTCGTCGCTCTCGTTATTCGCAAGACTTGCTTAGTCGGCAGGTTTGGGTCGGAGTTGAGGTCCGCCACATTGTTTGCTGTCGCTCTAAAGTGAGGGTTCGATGTCGCTCGTTTCTGAGGTGTTCTGCTATCTCGTCGTCCAAGCGTCGTTGTCGTGAGCAATTTTTCGTCTGGATCAAACCCCCGTGCCGTGTTTTGGTGGATGGCCACGATTGCCATGTTGGTTGTTGTCGACGACCTCACGTATGGCCCCATCTCCTGGCTACTTGTGGGACTTTTCGGTCAGATTGCCGTCGTTGTGGTGTTCGTTATCTACTTCTTCGCTCAGCTGTATCTGGTCAACCACGGCATCAGGGATTCGCCGGGTCGGATGGCGGGTTGGTTCCTCGATCGACTCCAACTCTCGAGGCGATCGCACCAGGTTGCGGACCGTGAAACCCATATCCATGAGCATGTGACCGGTGTAGTTTTCGCATGCGTCTTTTCGATTCTGATCGGAGGGATTTTGCCTCCGCTTCTTCTGTGGCGCCGAGGATGGTCACGCAGCGCTGTGCAGAGGGTCGCAGTGGCGACGAGCGCCATCTATGCATCCGAGTTCGCTACGTTGCATGGCTTGATTCCGAGTCGGATCCTGTAGCCCTTCGAAACACCTGTGGATAACTTCTACGCCATGTCCTAGGCTTCGCTGCTATGACACCCGTCAGGTATCGCGATGGGACTTCGGTTCTGGCCAAGCAAGCTCACTATTGCGTATGCCGCTTCCGCGTTGACGGTGCTGCTTTGGAGCGGTCATGAGCGATGCAAGCTGGCAACCCGTGATCGAGACTCCTCCACGTATACGTGTTGCTCGCGAACTTCGCGAGGTTGTTGCTGAGAAGGCGGTCCAACTCGATGATGTTGACGCGGCATTTCGTATTGAGCGCGAGGTCTTCGAGGAGTGTGGCTACGGTCAGATGCCCGTCGAGTTCGATGTCCAATCAACGTTCTACATTGCGCGCCTCGCCTCCACTGGTGAGATCTTGGGTGTGCTCAGGATGATCCTGGGGACGCCTACGCCCCTTCCGTTCCTGAAGCTTCCGTTGTGCGACCGTTGGCGCGACGTGTTTGCCGCGATTCCGGGCGAACAGTTGATTGAGTACGGCGCTCTTGCGGTTCCTCAAGCGAACCAAGAAGAGTTCGGTCTCTCGGTCAGTAAGGCGTTGTATCGAGCCGGATGGGAACACTCGATTGAGGTTGATGCCGGTTACTCCGGCATGGTTATGGAGCCTCGGCGCGCGAGGGTCCTGGCGCGATGGCATGGGTTGGTCTTCGAGCAAGGCGGAGACACGACGTTCTATATGGGAGGCGATGTTGCGGCATTTATCGCGACTCCAGCCGGACTACTCTCCGATCTCAAGCGTCGCAATCCAGACTTCGCTGACTATGTCACAGCGAGATACGACCCAGTTCTCGATGTCATCGACCTGCGAGACCCGCACGACCCCAAGACCTTGAGGTCGACCACCGGGTCGTAGGGCTGATGCAGGGCCGGGACGGCACGGGCTAGATCAAACGCCACGGACGTGGGGACCGGTTTGGTCGAACCGTTGAAACGTAGAGTGAGCCCGGTGAACTCGTGTGGGTCTCACTGGTCTCAGCGGTTGGCTACTCCCAAATCCCGTAGGATGGTTACATGGCGAAGCGCAAGCGAAAGCAGACTCGACCGGCTGTGGGCGTCGAACCGTCCTATCCTCCAGTTCAGGCGGGGTTGTTGAGCCCTACGCGACGGGTCCCTGCGGAGATCCTGAGGCCCCCGTACGCGCTACGGGGTGATCCTGGACCAAGTGTCTCCTCGCTCACCCGGACCCCCGACGAGCTTGCCGCTATGCGCCGTACAGGCCGAGATGCAGCAGAGATCCTTCTGATGGCAGGCACGCTCGTGAAGCCAGGCATCACCACTGATGAGATTGACCGTGCTGTGCACGAAGCATCCATTGACAAGGGTGGTTATCCCAGCCCCCTCAACTATCGCGGATTTCCAAAATCCGTTTGCACGTCCGTCAACGAAGTGATCTGCCATGGGATCCCGGACAGTCGTCCGCTTGCCGAGGGTGACATCATCAACATCGACGTCACCCTCTGGAAGGACGGTGTCCACGGCGATACGTCGGCCACGTTCCTTGTGGGTGAGGTTGATGATCTCTCGCTCACACTGGTGCGTGAGACGGCGCGCTCGCTTGACCTTGGCATCGCAGCGGTCACGCCGGGTGGTCTTGTCAGCGATATCGGCAAAGCCATCGAGAGCCACGCGGTGAAGCACCGTCTTGGCGTAGTTCGGGAGTTCATCGGACATGGCGTGGGCACCGAGTTTCACTCCAACCTCCAGATTCCTCACTATCACGAGCGTCGGTTGGCGACTCGTCTCGAGCTCGACACCTCGTTCACGATTGAACCGATGCTCACTCTCGGTGCGCCGGATGCGGTCGTATGGGATGACGACTGGACTGCCTCAACCATTGATGGAAGCCGTACAGCTCAGTTCGAGCACACGCTGGTCGTCGGCGAGTCCGGGGCTGAGCGCCTCACCGTGACGAGCGCCGGTGAGTGCGCCCACGAGCTTGTCGCTGCGTCACTCGCCTAGCGTCAAAACCGCAAAGCAGTCATCTCTAGGCAGAGGAGAGCAACGGTGGGGTCCATCGAAACAATCGAAGGTATTGGGGTCAAGCATGGCAAGGCCCTGCGTAAGGCTGGGATCCGGTCTACGAGCGAGCTTTTGAAAGCTTGTGGTGCCAAGAAGGGCCGCAAGGCCTTGGCGGCAGAGTCCGGATGCACCGAAACGCTGCTCCTCGAGTGGGTCAATCGTGCAGATCTCATGCGGATCCGTGGCGTGGGCGAGGTCGACCGCTGGGTCGCTCGTGCAAAAGAACTCGACGCCATGGTCTCACACTGAGTCAACCCTTGCGTCTTGCTAGACGACTACAAAGTTGACTCGTCGTTCACCGGGGTCGGTACCGACGAGTCGAATGGTGATCTCGCTGCCAAGTTCTATTGGTTCCCCACCCGCTGAACTGGTGTTGATCTTGACCACTACCGCTGGATCGCGTAGCTGAATCCGGATCTGTTGGCGATCATTGTCAACGTTGGTCACCACGGCGGCAAAAGTCTCGCCGATCAACGGTGTGAGCACGATGGCTTCCATAAAGTCGACCATCGCCCTCTCCAGGTTCCGATCCCGGTTCTTTGCAGAGCCCATGAGACTCGGAAGTTCCCCCAATGCCTCGGTCGCCCACGCTGGGGGTGCCTGACCAGCACACTGTGCCAACACGACCTCGTTGGCGAACCGGTCGCACAACCGGCGAAGAGGCGCCGTGACATGTGAGTAGGTAGACGCTATGGCGGAATGACGGGGATCTGACGGTGGGTTGTGATCGGTGAATGCGACGTATCCAGCCCCCCTCAAACCTCGTGCGGCCTGACTCAACATCGCGGCAGTCTCCGGAGTGTTAGGGCGTAGTGACCGGACACGGTCGGCGTAGCTCTGCTGGCGGGGCCACTCGACTCCGAGTGCACTCGCAGTCCGGCGAAGTTGGCCGAGCGTGCGATCGTCGGGTTCAGGAAGCGTGCGAAGAATGCCGACACCAGCGTCCAGCATGATGCGGCTGGCGGCGATCCCTGTCAGCAGCGAAATCTGGGCGTTCCATCCCTCAATCGGTAGCGACTCGTCGAACAAGACGGCGAACGAGCCATCCGCCTGATACATGACCTCCTGAGAGGGGAGGGCCAGGCTCACTGCTCCTCGATGGCGTTCCTGCGCTTGTCGCAGTTCGCCGATCTCTCGAAGCAGGGAGAGCGCCGCGTCGGGGCCAGCGATGTCCATTTCGGCTTGGGCCGCTTGGTAGGACAACTGGTGGCGCGTGCGAACATCGGCGCGTTCGAGTCGAGCATCGCCCAGCACACCCTCGCCATCCACCTCGATGGTCCAAAGCAGGGCTCGGCGCTGTTGGCCCTCGAGCAGGCTGCCACCATCTTCGTTGATCGACTCCGGATGCAGCGACGTGCGCAGGTCTGGGCTGTAAAGGGTCAGCCCGCGGTCCCTCGCCTCGAGATCGACTGGGCTGCCAGGAGCGACGAGCGATGCCACATCGGCGATGGCGTAGAAGACGGTGTATCCGTCGCCGTGTCGGCGAGCGAAGAAGGCCTGATCGAGATCCGTGGATCCCGGCGGGTCGATCGCGATGAACGGTAGGTCTCTAGCATCGATAACCGTGGAAGCTGCACCGGGTGGGATCTGTGGACCGGCGACGACTGCGTCGGTGGCGGCCTGGAGCACAGCATCGGGAAACACGGTAGGGATGTTCAGTTCGCTGCGAATGCGGTCGAAACCGGCGATCATGACCGGGTCGGGTCGGCAACGAACTATCGGGCGCGGCACGAAAGCTCAGTTGACCGTTGCGGATTCTCGGCGAGGCATCTCGATCCAACTCTGGCCAGGGAGCACTGTGATGAAGTTGCCACTGTTATCGACATATTCGAAGACATCGAGCAATTCGTTTCGACGCCACACCGCAGGCACGACCTGGCCGTCGGTGAAGATCCAGGCCTGCCCTTGACCGAGTGTGATTGCTTCGGGTGATTCGGCGTCGGCGGCGGAGGACACATATGTGGTGAAGTGGACGATCACTGTGGCGGGACTGGCTCGAACTCCCGCGGTGTCCACAGTGGGGGAGTTGTCTTGGGAACGGGCCCAGCCCGAGCCGTTCCACGCGTATTCGACGGTGGTGTGGCCGTAGGCGATCGTCACACCGTTGGCTGGTCGCGGATCGCCAGGGATCGGGTCACCGGATTCACGGAACCGAAGGACCGGTGAAGGCGAGCCGGTCTCATAGTCTTCTCCCGAGCCAACTGACCAGAGATTGGCTGGGTTAGTGAAAAGGTTGTGGGGAGCGGAGCGACCAGTGCGGTAGAACAGAGCGCCGTGGGTCGCCGCGCCAATATCGACCAAGGTCGAGTTACGCAGTGCCTCGCGCGACCCTCGATTTCCGCCTGATGTAGCGAAGAGCGGCGAGTTGAACTGGGCGAGCAGGTCGAAGTCGCCGGTGCGCATCGAACGGACCGGCCCAACTTCGTTTGGCGTCTCCGAGTGGAAGATGGCGGCGAGTCGAGTGAGGCCGCCCTCGACCTCTTCGACAAAGATCATGTCGGCATCATTGATCCCGGCCTGGGGTCGAGCGGCGACGACGTTGTCGATCTTGATGGCCAGGACAGGCCGATTCACGACGTCGAACGTGACCTCACCAGTAAGCAAAACTTTGCCTTGCAGCGAGAGTAAAAGAGCGATTCGACGTTCGGTCTCATCAAGTTCGATGGCGAGCTTGGCTCGCTGCGATCCAGTTTCGCTAAGGATGGTTTCGACGGCGGCTTGCTCGGTCTGGGCGGTCTCTAACGTGGAGCGAACATCCGTCATCTTCGCAGCGAGGACGCGAAGCTGCTCGTCGGACATCTCCAGTTGACGGCGAGCGTCTTCGATGACCGCCTCGTAGAGCTCGCGGCGGCGAGAGGGCTCATCGTCGCCTTCGAGAACCCGGACCTCATCGAGGAGGGCGTTGGAGCGTGGGTCGCCCGCGGTGAAGCCAACGAGGGCGATGGTGAGACGGGTGTGTTCAGGCCCGCGCCGAGCATTCACGGCTCGTTCGAGTTCATCGGCCACCAATTCGATCGCGGCTTCGCGAACGTCGATTTCGTTGTCGATCCGTTCCAGATTGTCATCAAGAACGCCGAGTTCTGCGTCGAGCTGACCGAGTTCGACGGTGATCTCGTCGCGGCGGCGCTCAAGATCGCTGATCTCCGCTGTGCTGTCCTGGCTGGACGCGGGCATATTGCCGGCAAGCGAGGCGACGGCCACGGCGGCAACAAAAGCAGGAGTGAAACGTGACGTCCGCAACGTCTCCACACCGTAGCGGGTCGGGTTGGCTCCGTGGAGTCGCTACGGTCGCTTGATGGTGTTCGAGACCGAGGCTGTCGAGTTTCACCGAGACGAGAGCGAGCCAGTGGTTGCCGCCATGATCGAACTGTCCGAGCGGGGCGACGGCGAAGGCTGGATAAATATTGGTCCGCTTCTCGACGAAGACCAACAGTGGCGCGTCCCTGAGCGCTCGGGTTTAGCTGCCTGGTTCTCGGGTCGTGGCCCTGCGGTTTCTCTGGCAACATGGACGCCGGCGGCGGTTGGGCGCAAGCCGAGGCTGGCTCAACTCGGCGTTGCGCATGGCACCGGGCCTAATGCTCTGAAGCGTCTTGACGACCTTGGCTTGGGGCTTCCGTCAGGTTGGGTCAAGCGGCAGGATCACGCCAAACACGGGATCGTGGTTGATCTGCCGCGTAGCGCTGACCCGACCTCCGTTGTTCGCTGGCTGATTACGGCGTCGACGGCGCTACGCACGATTGTTGAACCTGGAACCACGTGGGGCGCCGAGATTCACCGGCCTCGTAGTAGTTGACGGCGAGGTCCGGTCGCTAGCGGGCTCACGCTTGCTGAGCGAGTGGCGGGTCGAAGCTGAGTTCGACCCGTAGGTCAGTCGATGCGCTGGGAGCATGGCCGTCGCAACACTCGAGCAGCACGCCTCCGTCGGGGAGTTCGACGGTGCGGATCTCGGCGTTACCGAGCAGTCCGTGCATCGCTCCGTTATCTCTCCACACATTCCACACGATGAGTGAACCGGCAGGCACGCAGACCGTCACCGCCATGGGCGCAGTGGTCGACCAGAGGACGAGTTCTTTGGCCGAGATGTCACCTATCCTCATCGCTCGACGGTGGTGGAGCAGGATTCCCTGCTCACGGCGATCGCTGTGGAGTTCGCGCCGAATGGTGACGGTGGTCGGGAGTGAGAGGCTGAACTCGACCGAGTGCTGGGTTATCGAACTCATGTGGTGTCGCCGAATGGATCGACGGCCGCCGACTTCCAATAGGGCCGGGTACTGATCCGATCTACGGCGGCTGTTTCGATCTTTCCTGTTCCAGGATTCGTGCGGCGCGGGGGTTTGCCTGTTCGCATCCGCTCCTGGTTTTGAGTGCCCCAGAAATGCTCATTTGCATGGTTCTTCCATACCCGACTTCGAACGGTTGCCACCGTTGGTGAGGCCCCCCCAGCGCTCAACATGAGCGGGTCGAGTCCGAGGTGCCATCGTCCTCGAGGCAAGATCGCTTGGGGGGCCTGAATCGGCTGCGATTGGTTGTACGTGGCGAGCACGGGTTCCGAGGGCACAATCAACTCCTCAGGTCGAAGCTCTGGGAGGCGCACGAATCGTCTCTGCTTCTTCGTCGGTGTGGGAGCAGGGCGGTTCCTGACAAGGAGATCGTCGGAATCGAGAACTCGAGCCTCGCGATCGCGGGTCCACCCGGTCTGGAGACTGGAGACGCCGTAGGCGTCACGCAGCGTCGTGCGGACGGCAGCGTCGTCCTCTTGAACCATGCGACGCCGAGCGGCGCGACCTTCGCGCCAAGTGCCCGCGTAGCGCTCGCCCTTTGGCCGGAACGCGCCGCGGCTTGGATTCCCAAGCCAATCGAGCACAACCCAGATGCTGCTGGCCACGACCCAGGTGAGCACAAAGGTGTAAATCACACGATCTCCGTCGAGATAGTTGAGGAACGTGTCCATCCGTCGGTATCGCTTGCCCTAATCCTGCACCCGTAGGTCGATCACGGCATCAACGATCTCGGTGACTACCTGATCGGATTGAGCGTCGAAAAGTACATGTGCGTTGGCTGGTCGTTCGTCGGTGCCGTCACGCCCGCCGACTCGTTGGTCCACCACGGTCATACCCCGCGTGAGCGAGCCGCTGACTTCAACGGCGACTGAGTGAGGCCGACCCTCAAACAGATCGGGTCGTAGCACGGCCATGACCGCCGAGGCATCGTGAATTGGCGCACCGGCCCAGCCGCGTATCTCGCTTGCGATGGTGACTGCATGGTCGAGTAACCCGGCGGCGAGCAGCGCCGCAGGCGTGCCCGCGGCGTGCATACGGTCACGCTCCGCCGGCCCGAGCAGAACTTTGTGCGTGACATCAAGTCCGACCATGGTGAGCATGGGGAACTCGTTAAAGACCATGGCTGCAGCCTCGGGGTCGGCCCACACATTGAACTCGGCGGCGGCGGTGACGTTGCCAGGGCCAGCGGCGCCGCCCATGATCGTGAATCCACCGAGACGCTGAGGCAGTGTCGGGTCTCGTCGCAGAGCCAAGGCGATGTTGGTGAACGGGCCGACAGCCACGAGATGTAGGTTGTCGACGCTGCGCGCCATGTCCAAGATGAAACCGACAGCATCATCGCTATCAATGTCTCGCGAGAGGGTAGGAAGCTCAACCGACCCGAGTCCGGTAGCACCGTGGACATAGGCGGCGTCAATCGTTGGGGCGAGCAGCGGTCGAACGGCACCACGATGAATCGGCACATCGACACCAGCGATTTGCGCAATCGCAAGGGCGTTGTGAGTCGTGTGCTCGATCCCGACGTTGCCGTTCACGGTCGTGATACCGACGAGATTGGCTCGAGACATCGCTGTGAGAAGAGCGATGGCGTCGTCGATCCCAGGGTCGCAGTCGATCAGCATCGGGATAGGCATGTCTCGATGCTAGGGCCGGAGTAGGGACTCGACCTCGTCACGCGTGGGTAGCGAGGGTTGGGCCCCCTGGCGCTGGGTTGTGGCGGCGCCGACGCATACCGCCCATTCGGCGGCCTCGACGATGCTCGCTCCGCCAACGAGAGCGTCGGCCAGGGCTCCACAAAAAGAATCGCCTGCGGCGGTGGTGTCAACCGGTTCGACGACAGGAGCCGCTACGTGAGTTGCCACACCGCTGACGACGACCAGAGCGCCCTCAGCTCCAAGGGTGATGACAACGGCGGGTGAAGGCAGGAGCCCAGCGAGTTCAGCTGCAACAGTGGCGTCAATCGGTCCTTCGTGACCTGTCAGCGTTGCGAACTCAGTCTGGTTAGGGACCAGCACATCGATATTGCGAAGCAAGGCGTCGGGTAAAGGCTCGGTTGGGGCCGGCGCAGGGTTGAGGATCACGGTTCCAGTGGCGGCAGCGGCTGCCGCTTCGACGGTTTCCAGAGGAACCTCAAGTTGAAGAAGCGTGACGGTAGCGGCCGCTAGCACCGCGTTGGCTGCCACGATGTCGGCGGGGGAAAGCCGAGCGTTGGCTCCCGGGCTTACCACGATTGCATTGTCGCCCCCGCTGTCGACAGAGATGAGGGCAACGCCGTTGGGTGCCCCGTCGGTAGTAAGCAAATGGGACGTGTCGACGGCGTCGGACTCCAAGGCGGCGCGCAAGATCGCTCCACCTTCGTCATCGCCTAGGCGGCCGATCATCGCCACGCTTCGGTCCAGCCGCGCGGCAGCAACGGCCTGATTGGCCCCCTTGCCGCCCGGGTAGCGGTGAAGGTCGCCGCCCATGACGGTTTCGCCGACGAGGGGGATCTGGTTGACGTCGACGACGAGGTCCAGGTTGGCGCTCCCGACAACGGCGATCTCGTAGCTCAGCGGACGACGCCTTCTTCGAGGTCATGGAGGCGCTTTACAGCGCCGACCAGGATCTTTTTTGCCAGTCGAGGTGACGCATCGAGTAGCGACGAAAACTCACGACGGTTGAGCGTCTCGACGAGCATTTCGGACTCGGCGGTGACAGTAGCGGTGCGGGGCAGGCCTGCGACGACGGCTAGTTCACCGAAGAAATCGCCGGGGCCGAGGGACGCGATGAGGCGGCCGTTGCGGCGAACCGAAGCCTCACCTTCGACGATGATCATGAACTCGCGGCCGGGGGTTCCCTGCACCGTGAGGTCACGCCCCGCTTTGATCTTGATCAACGTCATGAATGAGGCGATCTTCCTCAGCTCTTTTGCGCTGAGCTGCGAGAAGAGTTCGATGGCAGCGAGTCGCTCAAGGATTGGTGACATTCCTAGGGTTCTATCAGTACCCAACTTCAACGTCCACGATGCCCTCTAGCGGCTCGCCCCGCCGAAAGTGGTCGTAGTTGGTTCGAAGCAGGGCCATCATCGTGTTCAGAGCGTCAGGCCCCATCCAACTCGTGTGTGGTGTGAGGCGGATTTGCGGATGACCGTAGAGCCAGTGATCGGCCGGGAGCGGTTCAGGATCGGTGACGTCGAGCGAGGCGCGCGCCACCCGTTGGTCGTCAAGAGCGATTCGAAGTGCGTCCTGATCGATGAGAGTGCCGCGGGCGATGTTCACGAGATGGAGCCCTGGCTTCACTCGAGCGAGCATCGCCGTGTCGATGAGGTGACGTGTCTCGGCGGTTGCTGGGGCGGCGAGAACGAGATGGTCGGCCTGGCCAATGACCTTGCTCAGATCGTTGACGACCGTCATCTCATCGAACGGACTGGCGTTGCCTCGTCGACGGACACCGATCACTGTCATGTCGAGGGCGAGGGCTAGGCGGGCGACTTCGGTGCCGATCCCACCTACTCCGACGATTATCACCGTGGCGCCTCGGAGTGAGCCAATTCGGCTGTCGATCCCCCACGTCTCGGGAGCATCGCTAACGAAGACTTCAGGCATGGCCTTGGCGAACGAGAGCATTTGCGCGAAAACCCACTCGCCGATCGGCAGGCCGCTCGCGCCCTGTGAACACGTGAGGGTCTGTCCGTCGAGGACGTCAAACGGAAAATTGTCGACACCGGTGCCGATCGTGTGAACCCAGTCGATGCCGCGGGCGAGAATCTCGGCGAGGTTGCTGCTGCCTTCGGTTGTCGTGACAACGACGTCGCCGGTTAGATCATTCGGTACATCAGCCTCAGCGGTTACTTCGAGAATGCGGACCCCGGGCCATTCGAAGACTGCTGGTGGGAACTGGTACCCGCTGTTATTGATGATGACGGTCTCGGTCGGTGCGTCGGTCACAGCCGGGAGCGTACCCGCGGGCGAACCTTTCAAAAAGCGAACTACAATGATCCCGTGATATGGGTATGACAGGTCTCTATATCTTCTTCCTTGCGGTAGGAGCGCCGTTGCTGGTCTGGTTCGCGTTTGCGGGCGATGCTGACGCTGACGGATTTGGCAGCGGCGACGCCGATAGCCCCTTTTCGGTAATTCCGCTGTCCACCCTTGCATTTATAATGACGTTCTTCGGACTGACCGGACTATTGAGCGACATCGTCGGGTCGAGTGCTCTCTTCGGGTTTGTGCTTGCTGTGATTGTCGGTGTTGTCGCGGGCGGTCTCAATAGCGCAGCATTCTCCTGGCTTCGCCGGAACTCGACATCGAGCGAGGTGATGGACTCCGAACTCGAGGGCCAGATTGCACGTGTGGCGCTCCCTGTGAGTGCAAAACATCGCGGAAAGATCGTGCTGGAGATCGCGGGCGCCCGAGAGCAGATGACCGCTGCTCCAGCCGACGCCTCAACTATCGATATTGGTAAGCCCGTTGTTGTCGTTCGGGTCGAGAGCGGTGTGGCCTATGTGGCTCCACTCGACCCCGATCTCGAACTCGACTAGCCAACGGATTGATAACAGGAGAAGCACATGGGATTTCTGATAGCAGGTCTTGCGGTCGCAATGGCATTGATCTTCATCGTTCTGATTATCAGTTCGCTGATCATCATCTGTCCGCCCAACCGGGTTGCCGTGATCTCCGGGCGCAGCCGCGTCTTGAGCGATGGTCGTTCCGTCGGGTATCGGATCCTGAGAGGCGGGCGAACGCTTCGGATTCCACTGATCGAAACGGTGGCGTGGATGGACCTCAACACCATTCCCCTTGAAGTATCGGTGACCAACGCGTACTCGGCTGGAGCGATCCCGCTCAACGTCCAGGGAATCGCCAACGTGAAGGTGTCGTCGCGTGAGGGGCTGCTGGAAAACGCCGCCGAACGGTTTCTTGGTGTGTCGACGGCCACCATCGGTCAGATCGCCAAGGAAACTCTGGAGGCGAACCTCCGCGGTGTGCTTGCGACGATGTCGCCTGAGGAGGTCAATGAGGATCGCTTGAAGTTCTCCCATCAGTTGATCGATGAAGCCGATGACGACATCAAGACGTTGGGTCTCGAACTCGACGTGATGAAGATCCAAAACGTCACCGACGACAACCTGTACTTGGAGTCTGTTGGGCGGCGACTCACGGCAGAAGTCGTGAAGGAAGCTCGCGTCGCAGAAGCCAATCGGATGGCCGAATCCGAAGAGGCAGAGGCAGCAGGACGTGAACGAGCCCAGATCGCCGGCGTCCAGGCTGACAAGAACATCGTCGAAGAGCGAAATATGCTTCGTGTCCGGACCGCTGAACTCGACGCCATTGCTCTGGCTAAGGAAGAGGAAGCGGCGGTTGCCGGTGACATCGCCCGGGCTACGGCTGAGCAGGAGCTAGAGCAGACTCGGATCGAGTTGGAGCGTCGTCGGCTCGAAGCCGACGTCGTAACCCCGGCTCGAGCCAACCTCGAAGCGAAGCAGCTTCAGGCGCAGGCTGAAGCTGCCAAGATCATCGAGGACGGCAAGGCCCAGGTTGAGGTCTTCCGACGTCTGACTGATCAGTACCAGGATGCGGGCGATGACGGTCAGCGGATCTTCGTGTTGAACATGCTGCCCGACCTCGTCGACAAGATCGTCTCCACCGTCAGCGGTGTCTCGATCGATCGTGTAGCGGTGATCGACAACGGCAGTGGCAATGGCGGATCGGGCGGTATTCCGGCGCTCATGAGCCAACTCCCGGCCGCCGTGGTCAGCATGTCTGAGCAAATTGAGGCCGCCACCGGTGTCGACATTCTCAGTAGTATGCGCGACTCCGATACCGGGTCGTCAGCTCTAGCCCCGCCCCCGCCCCCACCGGCGGAGTAAGTCATCGAGTTCGTGCACGCCGATGTCGCGTTGAGCGGACGGCGTTGCACGAGTTCGGCCAACCTGAGGGTCAGCGGCCGAGTTCGCGGAGGAGTTCGCGGTCAACGATTTCAACGCTGCCGCGGCCGATTCGTACGGCGCCTTTGGCTTCTGCGGCTTTGAGTGGACGATTCGCAGTCTGACGGCGGGTCCCTGCCATGGCGGCAATATCTTCCTGACGCACACGGATAACGATGGGCATCTGTCCGTCATCGAACGCTGTGGCTAAGCGGTCGACAACCCGAAGCACGCGTGAGTTAACGGGTACGAAGAGGACTTCCATCAGTTGGGCCATCGTTTCGGCCAGCTTCTCGGCAAGGAGTTCCACGAGATAGCGATCGAAGTTGCTGTCGGTGGTGCGAAGGTCTTCAACCATTCCTTGTGTGAGGCTCAAGGTCTCCGTTGGTTCAAGCGCGGTGACACTTGCGGTGCGGCGTCCGTTGCCGACCAACGCCAATTCGCCAATTACTTCACCGGGTCCACGCACGGAAAGCGCGGCAACATTGCCGATGCTTGTTGTGGTCTCCACGAGCACCCGACCTTTATCGATCACATGCAGGGTGTCGCCCGGGTCACCTTCGCGAAAAACGGTCTCGTTGCGCCCATAGCGGTGCCTTCGCATCTTCGCTCGCCAGCGAGACGCTTCAGGACCGAGGATGTCAAGGAGTCCGCCATTCATAAGATTCGACGGTACTGCGGATTCGACGTAGCAACGGTCATCCGTCACACTTCTGGTTATGGGTCAAGAAGGTTCCCCACGGTCCACGGGCCAGGAGAAGCGACGCGAGCAGGTTTTGGCAGCCGCAATGCTCCTGGGCGCAGAGGGAGGTTACGACGCCGTCCAGATGCGAGGAGTGGCCGACCGATCCGGTGTTGCCCTCGGCACTATCTATCGCTACTTCTCGAGTAAGGACGACCTGCTGATCGCCGGACTTGCGGGCTGGATTCGGCGTACTCGAATGCGACTTGAGAAAGAAGAGGTTCACTGTGCTTCACCGCATGCACGTCTCACGGTCCTGCTTGCCGGAGTCGCCCGGTCAACTGAGGCATCACCGATGTTGATGCAGGCACTGGTGCGCGCATATGGTTCGACATCGCCGGCATCGGGGCCCCATAAGCTCGATGTCGAGACTGAGCAGCAGGCACTAATCGTCACTGCGATTGGCGATTCCTATCCGAGTTCGTCGGAGATCGCGCGTGTCTTTGGGCATGTTTGGCACTCGGCTTCAACTCGTTGGGTCACCGGCCTTGCCCCGAATGGTTCACTCGAGGCTGAGTTCTGCAATGCCATCGATTTGCTCGTTCCTGCTACGTCAGCGGGGTGAGGACCTCGTCGAATGCTTCGGGCGACTGGGGTTGTGAGAAGTAGAAACCAAGGGCCTGGTCGCAGTCGAGTTCCGTGAGGACGTCGAGTTGCTGGCGCGTCTCGACCCCCTCGGCGATCACGATCAACCCAAGGGCATGAGCGAGGTCGATGATTGCGGCCACGATTGTGGTGGCGCTCTTCTCTGTGCCAAGGCCAGAGACAAACGATCGGTCGATCTTCAAGACGTCGAGTGGTAGCCGTTGCAGGTAGCCGAATTGGGACCAGCCGATGCCGAAGTCGTCGATGCCGAGGCTGATACCGAGTCGACGGAGCTCATCGAGTTGCTCAGTCGCTGTCTCCGCATCACCCATGAGGGCAGACTCAGTGATCTCGAGGCAGATCTCGTCGGTGGTGATGCCAGCATCATCGATGGCGCTCTGGACGTAGTTGAGCAAATCCGGATCACCGAGTTGACGGGCGGAGAGGTTTACCCAGATCCGTACTGGCTCTTGGTCCGGCGTGCGGTGAACGCGCCACGTGGCGGCCTGGCGACAGGCCTCGGCTATCACCCACTTGCCAATATCGACGATGAGGCCGCTCTCCTCTGCCAGAGGAATGAAGTCGTCAGGGTGAATCAGCTGACCTCCGGGACGTTGCCAACGCACAAGCGCCTCGAAGCCGACAATACAGTTCGACTCGAGGTCGAGTTCTGGCTGATAGTGCAGTCGTAGCTCGTTGTTCTCGACGGCTAGCCGGAGTGCTTCTTCGGTGCGAAGCCGTTCCAACGCGAGATTTTGATCGTCCTCATTGTGGATGGCGAAGTGTCCGCGGCCCTGGTGTTTCGCCTCGAACATCGCAGTGTCAGCGTTGTCAAGCACGCGAGTTGGGTCGTTGTCGCCAACGGCGGTAGCGATGCCGATAGAGACACCCAAGTGGACTTCGCGTCCCTCGAGTACAAACGGTTGCTCGAAGGCATCGATAATTCGCCGTGCTACCACGGTGGCTCCGCGCGCGCCGTCGGTGCCAGCGCACATCATCACGAACTCGTCGCTGTCGATTCGGGCGAGGGTGTCGCCAGGCCGCACGATTGCCGTCAGTCGTTCAGCAACTTTTGTGAGTGCGGTGACGCCGGTCTCGTGACCGAGCGAGTCATTGGTTGTTTTGAAGCCGTCGAGGTCGATGAGAAGGACGCCAATTGGTTGCTGTGTTCGTTCCGAAGCTGCAAAGGCTTGGG
>Ga0233427_10002905_pt1 | contig 15515 bp, 16 predicted proteins | sample SI_118_April2016_5_FD_179885 | JGI IMG/M metagenome (GOLD analysis project Ga0233427, IMG submission 179885) | Seawater microbial communities from Saanich Inlet, British Columbia, Canada - SI_118_April2016_100_MG | ecosystem: Environmental > Aquatic > Marine > Inlet | place: Canada: British...
GATAGTACGTATCCAATGGAACAGGCTTCAGAAGCTTTTGGAAAACTAGCAGAAGGTCGAACCAAAGGTAAAATTGTTCTTACAATTAAATAGAGTTTAGATAATCAAGCTATTTAAGTTTAAATCCCGAATCATGAGTCTATTTGCTTTAAAATAGCTATTTGATTTATCTCTCAATTAATCTTAAAAAATATTGTAAGCTGATCTTTGTATGGAAAATACAGTTAAAAAACTTGAGGAACAGGTAGCTTTTCTTCAGCATGAAATATCACAAATGAGTGATGAGCTTTATTCTCAACAAAAAGAGATTACAGAATTAAAGAAAGAAATTTCTAATTTTAAAAAAAGTATTAACGATTTAGAAAATGAAATTGGATCAAATGCTATCAAAGATGATCAAAAACCACCCCATTACTAGTTTTTAAGAATGGAAAAGAAAATAAAAATTCACATTAGAAATAATCATTGGAAAGAAGGTCTTTTGCCTTGTGATCTAGAAGGCGAGAAACATAGCACTATTACTAAAGAAGAATTTGAAAAAGGACTAAATCAATATCCAGAAATAAAAGATAAAATTGAATATTTAGTTGATTGGGACGAAGATAATTATCTCTCTTCAATGAAAGAGGCAGATATTTTGTTAGGTTGGCAATTTCCAACAAAAAATATTAAAGAAATTGCACCAAACCTTAAATGGATCCATGTAAGTTCGGCGGGTGTTAATCATCTATCTCCTTTTGATTGGATGGAAGATGGTTTAGTTTTAACAAATAGTAGTGGAGTACATGCTAAAAAAGCAGGTGAATTTGGTTTAATGAGTATTTTAATGCTTCAAAACCAAATGACCAAAATAGTTACAAACCAAAAGAATAAAAAATTTACTACCTTACTTAGTAAACCTATTGATGGGTTTAAGGTTGTTGTAGTTGGAACGGGTTCTCTTGGGGGGTCTATGATAAAACATATTAGCAAACTTGGAGCTGAAGTAATTGGTGTTAATCGAAAAGGAAGAGAAGTAAAAGGTTGCTCAAAAGTATTTACGTTTGATAAAATTGATGAAGTATTACCAATTGCTGATTTTTTGTATCTAGCAGTTCCTGAAACAGATGAAACTAAAGGATTAATTAACAATAAAAGACTAGATAGCCTTAAACATACATGTGGAATTGTTAACATTGGTAGAGAATCTGTTTTGGATTATGAATATTTAAGAGTTAAATTAGAAAAGAATGAGATAGCAGGAGCTATATTAGATGTGTTTTCTCATGAACCAATAACTAAAGATTCTAAACTTTGGGACACACCTAATTTAGTAATTACTCCTCATATTTCATCAGATAGTAAGGGCAATTATATTGAAATGGTTTTAGATGTATTTTTTAAAAACCTAAAATTATTTATTAAAAATAAAGAATTAGATAATCAAGTAGACAGAAAATTAGGTTACTAATTTGTTTTAGAAATTGTATAATTGTTATTGATTAATAGATTTTATATTTTTATATGAGTAATACTTCTGCTGTTTATCCGTCATTAAAAGATAAAGTAGTATTTGTACTTGGTGGAAGCTCAGGAATTGGAGCTGACTTTGTTGAGGCTTTTGCAAAACAAGGTTCAAAAGTAGCTTTTGTTGGTAGGAATGAAAATTCTGCTAATGAATTAATTAAAAAATTAAATAAATGCACCTTTATCCCTAAGTTTTATAAGTGTGATATTACAGATTTAAAATCTCTTGAAGCTTCAATAGATGATTGTGTAAACACTATTGGAAATATTGGAGTGCTTTTAAACAATGCTGCAAACGATGATAGGCATGAATTTAAAGATACTACGCATGAGTATTTTGATTGGGAGTATCAAACCAATCTAAGGCCTCACGTGTTTACTGCAAAAGCTGTGATTAATAGTATGTTAAAAATAGGCTCAGGATCTATTATCAACCTAGGATCTATCGGTTGGATGCGAAAAAATGATAAGACAATTTTGTATGGAATATTTAAATCTTCAATGAACGGTTTAACTAATGGTCTAGCTAGAAGATATGGTAAAGATAAAATTAGGGTAAATACACTGGTTCCTGGGTGGACAATGACTAAAAAACAAATTGAAAAATATGTAGATGAAACCACAGAACAAAAAATTAAAGAAGGACAATGCTTACCTGATAAAGTTCAGCCTCATGACATTTCAAATGCAGCACTCTTTTTGGCATCTGACGAGAGCAAAATGATCACTGCACAAAGTATAGTTGTAGATGGTGGATGGACTTAATATCTAAATATTCAACAGTTAGTAATTTTTATTATCTTCAACTACTGGCTCTGAGACAGGTTTAATAGGCTCTTCTATGGGTTCTGTAGTTGGATTCAGCTCAATACCCGCTGGTGTAATAGATTGTGGCATAGCAACGAATTGAGAGTCTGGGTTTTCAACAACAGGTCTTACTCTAGATCTGTAAACTCCATAAATTCCAATTAACACATGAAAGAATAATAAAAAAATAAAGAAACCATTAGGGCCAACATAACCCATAAAAATTGAACATAAAAAAGGACCACCCATTGCACCCATACCAAAAGTAAATTGCAAACTAGCTCCAGCTGCTACAAATTTTTCTTTTGGTATAAAGTCGTTAGTATGAGCTAAAATCAATGAAAACATTGGAAGACTGCAAAAAGAAAATAAAATTAAAAAAACATAAAACCAAAATTTACTAGTAGCCAAATCTCCTGGTAAGTACATTTGTCTTGAAGATAACATTGCACAGAAAGCAAAAAAAGATGCAGCAAAGGTTACAATTATAATTACACGTCTTCTATCAAACATGTCTGATAATTTACCTATTGGCCATTGTGAGATTGCGCCAGAGATGGCAAGCAAGAATGTAACAAAAGAAATTTGAAAAATAGAAAAATTCATTGTTGTTGCATATACTGCAAGTAATGTGAACAGTGCAGACTGAATTGTTCCATAAAAAAATGAACTAACCATTCCAAACGGAGAAGAGTTAAATGCTTCTTGCAAAGACATAGTTGCAATTTTTTTAAAAGTTGGAGCTTTTCTTTTTGTTAGTAAAATTGGAATAAGTGCAGCAGATGTTATGACAGAAATTAATATAAAAGGTTGAAAATTAAGTGGATCACTAAAGTTTAGTAAAAACATCCCAAGTCCCATTGCTCCATATAAGATCACCATATAAATAGATAAAACACTTCCTCTATTTTTATTACTAGCTCTGTCGTTTAACCAACTTTCAGCGACAGTATAAATAGAAACCATACTAATACCTGTAAGTACTCTTAATAAAAACCAAACAAAAGGACTTACAAAAACAGCATGAATTAAAACAACTAATGAAGCAACTGAAGCAAAGGCTGCAAAAACTCTGATATGTCCGACTCTAGAAACTATTTGTGGAATAGTTTTAGCACCAACGAAATATCCAACGAAATATCCAGACATCATAAACCCTGTTTCAGCTAAACTAAATTCTTCTTTAACAGCACGAACACCAAGTAAAGATCCTTGAAATCCATAAGCAAGCATGAGTGCTCCCATACCCAAAAAAAGCGCCCAAGAATTTTTTAATACTTTGTCCATATGAATCGATACCTATTTCTGATTTGTGGCCAAATCAAGTTAAATGTATTTATGAATTTACAATTTTTTAAGCTTAAGAAATGAGTGAATTGCTATTGTTAATATAATTACTGCACCCCCCTGAATAGTTTCAATACTAGGTTGTTCTTTAATAACCATCCAAACCCAGAAAGGACCAATGATAGTTTCTAATAAAAAGAACAAGTTTACTTCTTCAGCTGGAATAAATCTTGGAGCAATTGTCACTAACACAAAAGGAATGGCTACACACATTACACACATCAAAGGTACAATAAATAAGTCTAGGTCAGCTAAAACATAAGACTCGATGAAAAACATTGCAAATATTGCAACAAACAATTTGCCGACTACTGCAGCTGGAACTAAATTCTTTTTCTTGGCAGATCTAATCGTTACTGCTCCAACAGCAAGTCCTAGTGCTGTAACAAAACCTAGAATATCTCCATAAATACTCCCCAGTTGTAAAGAGTCGTAAAATATATAAACGGCCGCCATGAATGTAATACCAATTGCAGTCCAAGTTTTATTATCAGGCATTTCCTTTAAAAAAATTGCCCCTAAAATTGCAGATAACATAGGGGCCATTGCAATCATAACCAGTGTATTTGCAACATTAGTATTTTGGATCGAAACTACAAAAGTAATATTAGTGATTGAGAAGGTGACAATATAAATTAATCCATGACGCCCACTAGTTAAAAGCATCTTAAAAAAATTCAATTTATATATAATCAACATTCCAATTAAGACTGTAAAAAAAGGAATAGCTCCCCGATAAAAAACTAAACCCCAAGTATCAACATTGGATAATCTTATGAATAAACTATCAGGCGTGATAAACATCACCGCAACAAAAGCTAATAAAGACCCTTTTTGTTGGTCTGAAAATGATTTCATGCCTTTAATTCTTTCCAAAAAGTTTTTGCATGATTGATACCTGATAAATCATATAAAGTTTTTAAGCCTGTTGGAGAAGTAACATTGATATCTCCATTTAGTTTTTGATCAATAAAATCAATTCCTGCAAAAAAAATATTTTCTTTTTTTAAATCCTTAGCGATTAATTTTGATATTTTATTCTCTGTTTTTGTTAATTGAATATTAATTGGTTTAGCACCTTTGCTCATATTACTTAGAAATGATCCTTTTTTTGGAACTCTTGATATTGCATCACACACCTTACCATTAATTAAAAAAACTCGTTTATCTCCTTTACTAATTTTAGGTAAATATTTTTGACACATTATATGATCATGTTTTTTAATAAATCGATTAATTACTTTTGAGTTAAATTTATTCAACAGATGAATATCGTTCCCACCATAGCTATGAATTGGTTTTATGATCATTTTTTTGTGTTTTTTAAAAAAGTTTTTAATTTCATTTATATTTTGAGTAAAAATAGTATCTGGCATATATTTTTGATATCTCACTGAATAAAGTTTTTCGGATACATTTCTTATTGAAGTGGGGTTATTAATAATTTTAACTTTATCTTTAATGGAATCTAGCATGTATGTTGTTGAGATATATTCTAGATTAAAAGGAGGGTCTTGACGAATTAGGATAAACTTACATTTTGTAAGGTTTAATTTTTGCTTTTTAAGTATTTTAAAAAACTTATTCTTTGAATAATCAAATTTGATAAAAAACCCTGAAGCCATTACTTTTGAATTAATTACTGATAAATCTTTTGGGTCATAATAAAATATCTTGTAGTTTTTATTTTGGATTTCATTTGCAAGAAAAACACTAGTATCTGAAATTGGGTTTAATTTAGAGGGATGATTTCCTTGAACAGCAACAATTTTATTTATCATATAATTCACTTAAATCTTCGTTTTTAGAAAATTTACTAATCATATGATCTGCGTTAGTTGTTTTATTTTCAATTACTTTTTGTAAGTGATTTAGAAATACTGTTTCATTTTTTCCATGTTTGTTTAGAATATCCCTATTTTCCAAACCTTTATTTGATAAATTTAACAAAGTACTTGCCCAATATAAAAGATTCTTGCCCATTAATTGGGTGTTAAATCCTTTTTGAGGCGCCTCAAGGTATGCGTTGATAATTTTATCCTTATCCCAATTTGTAATTACTTCATAAACCTCATCTAGATTACCGTAAAGCATACCAATGTTAAAAGCAGGTCCTGAACACAGACAGTCCCAACCACAAGTATCCATAGATCTAAGTTCTATATATTTTTTTAATCTATTTTCAGTAAAGATTGTGCTTAAGTGCGTGGTTAAATCACTTTCTGTCGGTAGTCGGTTTTCAATTTCATCAATTTTACCATCCATAAAATCCCTAAAAGTATATTTTTTTCCAGAAATATAAGTGTCTTGATTTTGAATAAATAAAATTGGAAAATTAATCACAAACTCAGCATATTTTTCAAAATTTAAATTTTCAAAGAATAATTTTGGTAAACCACCTCTAGAAGTGCTTTGCCAAACTTTTGATCTGTAAGATAAATAGTTGCTTTGTTTCTTTTCTACTATTGATGAGTTTGCAAACAAAGCTATAGAAATTGGAACAATAGAATTAACAATTTTAAATTTTTTAATGAAATCTTCTTCAGAATTATAATCAATATTTAATTGCGTCCCACAAGTTCGATACATCATATCTAGACTAAGTTCTCCTCCTAAAGGCATATCTTTTGTCATTAGTTCATAACGCTGTTTAGGATTATTTGGAATTTCATCTAATTTAGATATTGGATCAAATCCAGCACTAACAATATTAATATCAAGTTTTTTTGTAACTTGCTTTAATTCAAATAAATAATCTTGAGACTCGGCACAAGCTTCATGAATGTGATTAAGTTTATCGCCTGATAATTCTATTTGATTACCTGGTTCGAGTGTGATGTTTTTTCCACCCTTGTTTAATCCAATAATATTATTTTTTTCTAAAATTGGGTTCCAGCCAAATTCTAAAAGTGCATTAAACATTTCTTTAATTTTTGTGTAATTAACTCGTTTATTATCTTTGTTGTTGAAAAGAAATTTTTCATGTTCAATTCCAATTCTAAAATCTTTTGTATCTTTTATTCCAGACTTAAAATATTTTATTATTTGTTCTTTAGAATTGATCATTCGTATTTAAATAATATGTTTTTATATAATTTAAAGATAATAATATGGTGTTTTAGAAAAAATTCTTTTAACTATATGTGAAAAGTCTTCTAAACTCATACTTTTATAATTTGGATCAAATGAAGCTTGGTCATAATTTTCACAAAATTTAATAGTTGCTTCATAATGTTCGTGATCTTTAAATTTATCTCTAGCATTTCTATCTCCACCTAAATGATGTGCACTATAGTAACTTTGAAAAAGCCCATGATGCTTAACTATCCAGTAAGTTCGTTCCGAAACATAGGGTTTTATTATTGAGGCGGCATACTGAGAATGATTCATTGGAGCCAATTCATCACCAATATCATGCAATAATGTAGCCACAACCATTTCTTCACTCTCTCCACTCTTAAAAGCTCTTGTAGCAGCTTGGAGTGAATGTTCTAATCTCGTAATTTTATATCCTTCAAGTGTTGTTGTTTGAGCCGACAAATATTTTAAAATTCTATCAGCAGTTTGTCTTTCAAAATTTTTTTCATATTTTTCTAAAAGTTGATAATCTTCTTTAGTGCCATTTTTCATTTCTGTGAAATTTACTTTTTTCATTTTAATTATTAGAAGCTGTGCTTAATAAAGATAATTGAGTAACTTTATTATCTCCTAATTCATCTATTGGCTTAACTGGATAATCTCCGGTGAAATAATGATCAGTTAATTGAGGATAGGTTTCATTTCTTTTTTCAAAACCAATTGCCTTGTATAACCCTTCAAGAGACAAAAATTTCAATGATTTAGCACCAATATATTCACAAATTTCATCATTAGTTTTATTAGCAGCCAACAATTCTTTTTTTGTTGGAGTATCAACTCCATAAAAATCGGGGTATCTAATTTCTGGACAAGCTATTTTAACGTGCACCTCTTTGGCACCTGCATCATATAACATTTTAACAATCTTATGAGAGGTTGTTCCTCTTACCAACGAGTCGTCTATTAAAATAATTTTTTTATTTTTAATTGTTGTTTGGTTTGCATTCAATTTTAGCTTAACTCCTAAACTTCTAATTTTTTGACTAGGTTCAATAAAAGTTCTTCCCACATAATGATTTCTAATTAAACCATGTTCATAGTTCATTTTTAAATATTGAGCAAAACCAAGAGCAGCAGCATTTCCACTATCAGGAACAGGAACTACTATATCTGCTTCTACATCATTTTCTTTGGCAAGCTCTATTCCAATATTTTTTCGATGTTCATAAGCAGTTCTATTATCAATAATGCTGTCAGGTCTTGCAAAATAAATATATTCAAAAACACACGGTCTGACTTTTTTAGGAGGAAAAGGCTTGATACTAGTTAGCTCATCATTTTCAATTAATACTATTTCTCCATTTTCAACATCTCTTAAAAATTTTGCTCCAATAATATCTAACGCACAAGTCTCAGATGCTAAGACATAGCTATTACCTAGTTTTCCAATAACTAACGGTCTTATTCCATAAGGATCTCTAACTCCAATTAATGAGTTTTGAGTTAACATGACTAATGCATAGCCTCCTTGAATTTGAAATATAGCATCAACAACTTTATCAATTGTCTTTGGTCTTTTAGATTTTGCTATCAATTGAACAATAGTTTCAGTATCTGATGTTGTGTAAAAAATAGCACCATCTTCAACTAGTTTATTTCTTAGAGATATAGAGTTAGTTAAATTACCATTATGAGCGACACCAATACCTCCTGCATTAGTGTCTGCAAAAAAAGGTTGGATATTTCTTAAAGTATTTTCTCCAGTTGTACTGTATCGGTTATGACCAATTGCATAGTTTCCTTGAAGATTCTTGAGGACCTTTTCTTTGTTAAAGTTATCTCCAACTAAGCCAAATCTTTTTTCGGAGTGGTATTTTTCTCCATCAAATGACACTATTCCACACCCTTCTTGACCTCGGTGCTGAAGAGCATGAAGCCCAAGAGCTGTTAGTGCAGATGCATCTTTTGCATTGCTTACACCAAATACACCACATTCTTCTTTTAACTTAGGATCAAAGTTCTTCAATTTTTTCTTTAGAATCTTGATATGTTTTTTCATTAGGAAATTCTTTTATGAGATAATTACTACCTTTTTCGAGGTAAGGAAAGATGTATGATTGATCTAAATTTACTGGCCATTTATCATAATTGTAGACAATATGAATCCCTGAAAATATGCAGACTGAAATAATATAAGCTCTAATAAATCCAAAAAAGAATCCAAACGTGGCATCAAGGCTGCCAATACCTGTATAGCTTACCGCTTTACTTATTCCTTTATTAACAAATAAAATCAAAAAAATCACAACTACAAAAATTGCAATTCCAAGACCAATATCAAGTATGTATTCATTATCAATTATATCTTCAAAGTAAGGCTTGGCTCTTGGAAAAAGAATTAAAGTTATCACGTACGCTAATAACCATTTAGCCATAGAAAGAATACTTAACACAAAGCCTTTTTTGTAACATTTGATTAGTGATAAAATGGTTATTATTAAATATAAAATATCTACAATAGAGATTTGTTGGTAAAAATCTTTTGAAAAATCTAACATTAAGATTATTTACCGAATGGTTTCGCAATTAAGATTAAAGATGGAAGTAAAGTTAAAACCGATATCATTGCAAGCAACATTGCAAGACCTGTGAACATTCCAAAATAAATAGTAGGTATAAATTTTGATAAAATTAAAATAGAGAAGCCAAAAACTATGGTTATGGAAGTATTTAATATCGCAACACCAACTGTTGAGTGGCATATTTTCAAAGTTTTATTGTAATCTTTAATCTTATTAAATTCTTCCTTAAATCTATAAATATAGTGAATACTATTATCAACTGCAATTCCAATTGTTATTGCGGCAATAGTAATTGTCATCATATCTAATGGAATTCCAAGAAGACCAATAATTCCTAATATAAAAAATGCTGCAATAAAATTAGGGACCACTCCAATTAAAGACAATTTAATATTTCTAAATAAAATTATAAACATTGAAAATATTCCAATCATCACTAAGCCTAAAGTTAAAATCTGTGATTTGAATAAGCTTTGTAGCAAATTATTGAATAGAATTAAAACTCCAGCTAACTTAAACTCATCTTCATTTAGTCCTATTTTATTTTGCAAATCAAATTTTATCTTTTTAATTAAATCATTTCTTTTTAAATTTTCTTGAGAGTCTATTACCCTTAAACTTATTCTGGCCTCATTATTTTCAATTGAAAGATAAGGATCTACAATTTCTGTTTTGATACTCTCAGGAATTTTTGAGTATAAAACTCCCATTTCTAGTGTTCCAAGTGGTTTATTGTTATTTAGTTGAGTTGCAACATCTATGATTGATGAAAAGGATAAAACTTTTCCAATTTGAGGAAGACTATCTAAGTAATTGTGAACTGATGAAATTCTATCAATTTTATCTTTTGTAAACCAATATTTTTCTTCATCCCCATCTTCTGCATCTTCCCAATCATCAAATTCATCATCTTCTGTGCTAGTTTCTTCCTTTTTATTTTCTGGAAATTTTAAAATAATATCAAGCGGTGTAGTTCCACCTAGCTCTTCATCTATCAACTTCATGCCCTTATAGATTTCTGTATTCTTATCAAAGTAATTGATGAAACTATTTTCAACTTCAAGTTTCTTGATACCAATTAGACTTAAAATAATAACGACCCCAGTTATTGTAAAAATAAAATTTTTATTATTTAAGGAGATTTGACCAAGAAAATTAGTAAATTTTGAGTCTTGTTCTTTTTTGATAGAAATATTTTTAGTATGAAAAAAATTTAAAAGAGTGGGAAGTAAAGTAAAAGTTATAATAAAAGAAGTTATTAAACCAAATGTCATCATCCAACCAAAATCAATAATTGGTTTAATCCCACTAAATATTAAAGATAAAAAAGCAAATACAGTAGTAAAGACTGTATAAATTATAGGCCAAAACATTTTATTTGTCGTAAGCGATATAATTTCAAAGTTATTTTTAGCTGGGTAATGTTTTTTTAATTGAAGAAAGCGAGTGCTCATATGAATATTCATTGCCATTGTTAAAATTAACATTAGTGCAATAAAGTTTGATGATATTACAGTAACTTTCCAACCAAGAACACCAAGTAAGCCCATCATGACAATAACAGAAAATAAACAACTACTTATTGGTACTATAATCCATATTAATTTTCTAAAAACAAACCACAAAGTAGCAATAATGAATAAGAGAACACCCAATCCAAATACAACAATATCACTTTTAATAAAAGTCATCATGTCATCAGCAATCATTGGGATACCACCTAAGTATATTTTTCCAACATCATTATAACTTTCAATAACTTGTCTAATTTCTATTATATTTTCATGGTTTTGTTTTTTTATTTTGTCATTGTATATTTCAATTTCTTTTTTCGATTTATTCTGAATATTGTCTGGTTTTTTATTTTCTTTGATATTGACAATTATGCCACTAGTCTTGCCATCTTCACTAATCACAAAATTTCTAAACACTGGACTATTTAAAATCTCTTTAAAACCTCTATCTTTATCTATATCTTCGTTTTTTAAAGTTTTAAAACTTTCTAATCGTTTCTGTAGAGGGGCATCTGAATTATCTAAAAGAGGGACATCTAATAGAGTGATTACACTGTGAACCCAATCTAAACTTTGAATTTTATATTTAAGACTTAAAAGATTATTAATTGAATTATCAGTTATCATTCCTTCATTTGGAGTATAGGTAAGAATTAAAAATTCTTTAGAGCCATATCTCTCAGAAATTTCTTTTAAATAAGCCAAATCAGGATCTCCTTCAATTAACAAAGTTTCAGAAGAAGCATCTAGTCTAAAATCTTTTGAGAAATAGCCAAAACTTAAGACAGCAATTATAAGTAGTGCAAATACTGCCCTAGGGTTCTTTAAAATTGTATTCTGATACAAAGAAGCAAACATTAGCTCTTTTATATTGGAAATTAATTAGTTTGAGTATCTTTAAATTTCGTAAATCTTTCCTCAAATTCCAGCGTAACATTGCCAATAGGGCCGTGTCTTTGTTTTCCTATTATGATTTGTGCTAGGTGTGCAACTTCATTCATTTTTGCTTGCCACTCAGCATGTTCAACCGTTGCTTCTCTTGGTTCTTTTCTTTGTAAGTAATATCCCTCTCTATAAACAAACATTACAACATCTGCATCTTGTTCAATTGAACCAGATTCTCTTAAATCTGCTAATTGAGGTTTGTGGTCATCTCGTTGTTCAACTTGTCTTGAAAGTTGAGATAGAGCTACAACTGGAACACCAAGCTCTTTGGCAATTGCTTTTAGTCCTTGAGTAATTTGAGAGATTTCTTGAACTCTACCATCTTTATTAAAAGTAGTTCCCCTCATTAACTGTATATAATCAACAACAATCATATCAAGACCATGCTGTCTTTTAATTCGTCTTGCTCTATTGCTCATAGCAGCAATACTAATTGCGGGTGTTTCATCTATAAACAGAGGAAGCTCTGCTATATTTTTTGAAGTTTCTAAAAATTTATCAAATTGTTCATCAGAAATTCTTCCTCGTCGAATGTCGTTTGAGCTAATTCTTGCTTGTTCAGAAATAATTCTGGTGGATAGTTGTTCAGATGACATTTCAAGTGAAAAAAAAGCAACAGAAGATTTTTTACCACTTTCTTGCAATTTAAGTGCAGCATTAAACGCAATATTTGTTGCAAGAGATGTTTTACCCATAGAAGGACGTCCTGCAATGATAATTAAATCTGACTGATGAAGACCACCAAGTTTATCATCTAAATCTCTAAGACCCGTTGGAACACCAACAATACCTTCTTCATTTTTATAAGCTGCAGATGCCATTTCAATAGTTTGCTTCATAGCTGCATCAAATTTTACTAGATTAGAATTAAACGAACCTTTTTCTGCAAGATCAAATAATGATTTTTCTGTATTCTCAATAATATTTTGACCTGTAGTATCTAGCTCACTTTGTTTGGCGCTATCCATTGTTTGCTCTGAAATTTTAACCAACTCTCGCCTTACAAACATATCGTAAACAATTTTTGAATATTCTATTGCTTGACGTACCGAAGTAGAAAATTTTGTAATCTTCACCAAGTATTCTGGAACATTTAAATCATCTTTTTCATCTTCAAAATAATTTTTTAAAGTAATAGGATTTGCAAGCATTCCTTTGTAAATTAAATTATCAACAGCACCAAAAATTTTTTGGTGCATGGGATCAAAAAAATTAGCACCAGAAATAATTGTATTAATTTCATCAAAGATTTCATTATTTACTAAAATAGAACCAATAACCGCTTGTTCTGCTTCAATATTATTTGGAAGTTCTTTGAATTGATCTTTAACAATACTTAAATTATTTTCCATAAAATAAACTTATAGAATTACTATTTAAAATAAAATTATTAATATCTACTGGGGAAAAGAATGTATAATTATTGGATCGTATCAGCTGATGAAACATTAATTGTAATTTCAGCATCAACTTCTGAGTGTAAAGAAACTTTTACTTTAAATTTTCCTAAAGATTTAATTTCTTCAACTGGTTGTATCATTGAAGGCTTGATATCAATTTTGTTATCTTCTTGAATTAGTTTCGCAATTTCAGTTGGTTTGACTGAACCGTATAACTCATTGTTTTCAGTACTTAGTTTTTTGACCGAATATTCTTTACCATTAATTTGTTCTGAAATTTGAACTGCTTCTTTTTTTTTTTCATTATCCTTTTTCGACAAATCAGCTTTTATTTTTTCAACTTCTGAAATATTCTCTTTAGAAGCATATAAAGCTTTTTTGTTAGCTATTAAAAAGTTTCTTGCATAACCTCTTTTAACTTCTATGACTTCACCAATAGAACCAATTCTTTTTACGTTTTCTAGTAAAATAACTTTCATTTTATATTAATGCTAAATTTCTAGCTCTTTTAATTGATAGAGATAGCTCTCTTTGTTTTTTTTGTGAAACATTTGTAATTCTTGAAGGTAAAATTTTACCATTTTCAGACATATATTTTTTCAAAAGTCTCACATTTTTATAATCTACAACAGGCGCACCTTTTGTTGATAATGGACAAGTTTTCTTAAATTTATATTTATTTGGCTGAAAAATACTTAGTTTAGCAAAGTTGCTTTGTTTACCTTTTCTATTACTGCTTTGTCTTTTAGGCATAATTAGTTTTTATAACTTTCTTTTTTATCGTCATCTTCACTTTTGCCAAAGTAGTTGGCTTCTAAATCAAACTTTTTAACTCTTACTGTTAAGTATCTTAATAATTTTTTATCTATAGCTTCATTTTTTTCTAATTCATCTATAACATTCCCTTTGCCTTTAATCTTAAAGTGAATGTAGCTTCCTTTTTTATTTTTCTTAATTAGATAAGATAAGTTTAGTAATCCCCAATTTTCAGTTTTTACGATTTCACCTTCATTTTTTTCAACAATTTTAGAATACTTTTCAGTTAATTGCTTAATTTCACTTGGCGAAGTATCTTGTCTAGCTATAATAGTATGTTCGTATAAATTCATTTAAGTTCTTTAATAAAAAGTGAGGATATACTATTATAAATGTTCAATTACAATAGTTAAAAAGAGAAAATAAGTAGTTTTTTTTATATGTTTTCAGTAATTTTTCCAGGTCAAGGTTCTCAAATAGTTGGAATGGGAAAAGAATTCTATGAGAAATTTGAACTAGTTAAAAATTTGTTTAAAGAGGCCGATGAAACACTTAGTTTCCCTTTATCTAAACTCATATTAGAAGGCCCAAAAGAGGAACTAGACCTAACAGCCAATACTCAACCAGCGATCTTTTTAATTAGCTACTCAATTTTTACAGTAATTAAAAAAGAGTTTAATATTGATTTGAATAAAGCAAAATTTTTTGCTGGACACTCTTTGGGTGAATATTCAGCTTTATCTTGCGCAGGTTACTTAAGTTTTTCTGATACTATAAAAATTTTAAGAATTAGAGGAGATGCCATGCAAAACTCAGTTCCAAAAGGACAGGGTGGTATGATTGCGGTATTGGGTTCGACGGTTGAGAATGTTGAAAAAATATTACAAGATAATGAAAAAAATTTTAAAGCTCAAATAGCAAATGACAATTCTGAAGGTCAGATAGTTATAAGCGGTAAAACAGAAGATTTAGATAAATTAATTACTATTTTAAAAGAAAATTCTATTAAAAACATCAAGTTACCTGTGAGTGCTCCGTTTCATTGTAATTTAATGAGTAAAGCTACTGATATAATGAGTGTGGAGTTAAATAAACTAAATTTTCTAGAATCTGAAAATAAATTAATATCTAATGTTACTGCTAATCAAATATCAAGCATAGACGAGCTTAAAGATTTATTAATTAAACAAATTGAAAACAGAGTTAGATGGAGAGAAAGTGTAATTAATATGATTAATAACGATGTAAATCACTTTATAGAAATTGGCCCAGGCAAGGTTTTGTCAGGCTTGATAAAAAGAATTAACAGAGAGGTAAAAATAGATACAATTAATAATCAAGGAGATATAGAAAATTTAAAAATATGAGCGATCTAAAAAATAAAAATATTATAGTAACAGGGGCATCAGGTGGGATTGGAAATGCAATTATCAAAAAACTTAGTGAAGCGGGTGCAAATATACTTGCATCTGGTACGAGAGTTGAAAAATTAGAAGAACTAAAAAATAATTTTAAAGCAATTAAAATATTAAAATTTGATATATCTCAGAAAGACAAGATTGAAGAATTTATTGAAAATT
>Ga0233427_10002912_pt1 | contig 15499 bp, 13 predicted proteins | sample SI_118_April2016_5_FD_179885 | JGI IMG/M metagenome (GOLD analysis project Ga0233427, IMG submission 179885) | Seawater microbial communities from Saanich Inlet, British Columbia, Canada - SI_118_April2016_100_MG | ecosystem: Environmental > Aquatic > Marine > Inlet | place: Canada: British...
AGGAAATTGTTTTTGTAAGTAGGCTTATGAAGAAACTATTTAAAACATCAAAACTTAATGTAGAAAAAATAGGCAATATAGTTGCACAATTACACATTCATATTATCTCTAGAAAAAAAACTGATAGTTCATGGCCTTTATCTGTATGGGTTGTTAAAGGAAAAAAATATTCAGTAAAAAACTTAAAAGATGTTTTAAATAAAATTAGATCAGTTTTTAAATAAAAAGAGGTGACTTCAGTCTCCCTCCATCACCTCAGATATAAATTAATCGATTCTTTAAAAAATATTAAACACGTAAAAGGTGTATTTTTAAAATATACACAATTTTATCTATATTTTTGGTTTTTAAAAAACCTAAATTAACCATCAATTGGGTATTAGAACCTTGTTATTGTTGATAGATTTTTTAAATGAATAAGAAAATTCATAAAAAGATTACTAAATTAGAAAAATTCTTACACATTGATGAGTTTGTTAAAAAAACAGATTTAAAAAAATTAATAAAAGTAAACCCATTAAATCAAGCAAAGAAATCAATTAATAAATTTTATCAAGATTATAAGAAAATCAAAGAGCGAGAAGACATTAAGCGAGAAAAAAAAATTGAGCTTGAGAAACAAAAAATTATTCAAGAAGAAAAAAAATTAATCCAAAAAGAAAAATTACAACAAGAAAAAGATGAAAAAATTAAAATTGCACAGAAAGAAAAACTTATAAAAGATAATGAAAAACTTATTGCAAAAAATGAAGAAAAAAGAAAAAAAGTTGAACTTCGAAGATTAAAGATCGAACAACAAAAGATAAAGGATGAAGAAGCTAAAAAATTAAGAGAAGATATTAGGAAATTAAATGAAGAAGAACAGCGTGTAAAAATGCTTGAACGAAAAAGAATTAGAGAAGAAAAAACAGAATTTAAAATCGAGCAAATAAGATTAAAAGAAATTGAAGCTAAAAAAAAGAAAGAAGAAAAAGAACAAGAAAAATTAGAAGTAAGAAGAATAAATACAATTGAAAGACAAAAACGTAAAGAAGAAGAGCAAAGAATTAGAGAAGCTTCAGCTAAACTTAAATATGAGTCTGAAAGATTAAAAGAAACAGAGGAAAGATTAAGAAATTTAGAACTTGAAAGACAACAAGACTTAAAAAGGCAATTATTAAAAGAAGAAGCTGAACAAAATGCTAGAGAAGCTGAGCTCAAAAATAAAGAAAATCAACTTAAATCAATAGAAGCTGAACGTTTACTTAGATTAAAAGCTGAAAAAGAAAAAGAAAAAGAGTTAATTCTTCAAGAAGAAAATCTTAAAAAAACAGAAGAAGAAGAAGAGAGAATTCGCAAAGAAAAATTTGCAGAAGAAGTGAGAGTTAAAGAAGAAGATTTAAAAATGAAAGAATGGGAAAGAAAATTTGATGAAGAACAAAAAATTAAAGAGGATGCTTTAATCAAAACTTTTTATAAAGATGCAGAAGATAAAAAACAAGAACTAGATTCAAGTAAATCAGATAATGAACTTAACAATAATGAAATTGGATATGAAAAATCAGATATCGATAATAATGACTCATATACAAATGATGATGATAAAAAATAGTTTTTAATTAAATTTGTTTTTCACAATACAATGATGCAAATTTTGTGGCTTCAATAATTTTTTCTGGTTTTTGTTTAAAAACCTTATTAATTTGTTCATTGTTATATTTTTCATTGAGTTTTTTTAATGTACAGAGACAGTAACTCTTTGTTTTCTCAGGTCCTATGTATTGTTTAGAACTACTGTAACATCCAATATAAATTTCCTGTTCAATTTCAGGGCTAAAAGCAAGTGTTTTTGATGAAAATAATAGAATTATTATTAATAAAAATTTATATTTTTTGATCATACTCCCCAACTTTGCCAGTTCTTTGGAGCAGATCATCAATAAAATCAAAGATTTTTTTCTTTCTAATATCTGATGTTGGACTCTCAGTTACAATCACTAGTGATGGTTTGTTTGAAGATGCTCTGATCAATCCCCAAGAACCATCCTCAAAAGAAAATCTTACACCATTTACTGTTAATACTTCTGTGATTATTTGATCATCAATCTTAGTTTTGTTATTTTTTATTTCTTTAACTTGTTCGACTAATTCTTCAACAACTTGGTATTTTTCCTCATCTTTACAAAAAGGTGCCATGGTAGGTGTTTGATAAGTGTTAGGTAATTCATTTATAATTTCATTCATTTTTTTATTTTGATTGTCTAATAAATGGCACACATGAATGGCTGAATTAATTCCATCATCATAACCATAACCTAATGGTTGATTAAAAAAGAAATGGCCACTTTTTTCAAAACCAGCTAGTGCTTTTTCAGTATTAACTTTTCGTTTAATATGGGAATGACCTGTTTTCCAATAAATAGTTTCACAATTATTTTTTAATAGAACTTTATCTTTTGAGTATAATCCTGTTGATTTAACATCTACTACAAATTTTGAATTTTTATGTTTTGTTGATAGGTTTCTTGCAATCAACAATCCTATTTTGTCTGAAAATATTTCATTTCCCTCATTATCAATAACACCAACTCTATCTCCGTCACCATCAAAACCAAAACCAATATCTGCATCGTTATCTTTAACAGCTTTTGCAATTGCATGGAGCATTTCTAAATCTTCCGGATTTGGATTGTATTTTGGAAATGTCCAGTCTAATTCACAATCAAGTTCTACAACTTCACAGCCAATACCTCTCAATATATCTGGAGCAAATACTCCTGCTGTACCGTTACCACAGGCAACTACTGCTTTTAATTTTTTATTAATCTTATTACCTGTTATTAAATCATCTTTATAAACTTGTTGAAAATTTTCTATTTGCTTTTCAACGCCATCACCATTTGAGAATTTTTCTTTCAAAGTTATATCTTTTAACTCTTTCATTTCTTCAGGGGCATGAGTTAGTCCTTTTTTGATACCCATTTTTACACCTGTCCAACCATTTTCATTATGACTTGCTGTAATCATTGCAACTGCATCAGCATCTAAATTAAATTGTGCAAAATAAACCATTGGTGATAATGATAAACCCACATCCTCAATATGACATCCGGTAGAAAGCAGTCCTTTTTTGAGAGCAATTTTTATTTCCTCACTATAAGATCTATAGTCATGACCAACTATTACTCTTGGATTGTTTTTTTTAGTATGAATTTTTATTTGGGTTCCTAATCCTTTACCAAGATTAGTGATTCCTTGACTATTAATATCTTTCTCGTACAACCAACGAGCGTCATATTCTCTAAAGCCATAAGGATCTATTTTTATTTTTTCAGACATTTGTTAATTACTTACTCTTTTTTAAATTTTTTTATTGATATTTTTTTTGTCGTGTTCTATAAATGTTCTGTTGATTAATTGTTTATATAGTATATCAACATTAAACGCATACAACATATAGTTGTTTTCGTCACAATAACAAAATATAGTATTAATTATGAATAAGATTTTATCACAGGCCCTAAAGAAAGCTGTCTCTGAATATAGCCCAGAAGTAAAAGAAGTATCAAAAGGAAATAGACCAGACCTATTTTCTTTAAGTACTGAAACAGAACTTTTTCAAAATGACAAAGGTATCATAATTAAGATCGATAGATCCAAAGATGCAAATTTAACAAACTTTGGTAAAGCAACTTTAAAAGATAGATATCTTGGCCATAACGAATCCTTTCAAGATTTATTTGCACGTGTTGCTAGTTCATATGCTGATGACAACTTACATGCACAAAGAATTTACAATTACATAAGTAACCTTTGGTTTATGCCTGCAACACCTGTTCTGTCAAATGGTGGAACTAAAAGAGGTTTACCAATTTCATGTTTTTTAAATGAAGCTTCAGATAGTTTAGGAGGAATTCTTGATCTTTGGAGTGAAAATGTTTGGCTAGCTGCAAAGGGTGGTGGCATAGGAAGTTATTGGGGTAACCTTAGATCTATAGGTGAAAAAATTGGTAAGGTTGGAAAAACATCTGGAATAATTCCTTTTATAAAAGTCATGGACTCTTTGACAATGGCAATCAGTCAAGGATCTTTAAGAAGAGGCTCTGCTGCTTGTTATCTTCCAGTTGACCATCCTGAAATTGAAGAATTTATAGAGATGAGAAGACCAACAGGGGGTGATCCAAATAGAAAAGCACTAAATTTGCACCATGGTGTTTTAGTTTCAGATGCTTTTATGCGAGCTGTAGAAAATGATGAGCAGTGGGGATTAAAAAGTCCTGCTGATGGTACGGTTCAACAAACTATTTCTGCAAGAAATCTATGGATAAGATTATTAACTGCAAGAATTGAAACAGGTGAGCCGTATATTATTTATATTGACACGGTTAATAGACTAATTCCTCAGCACCATAAACTTGCTAACTTAACTGTTAAAACATCAAATTTATGTAGCGAAATAACTTTGCCGACTGGAATTGATAAGGATGGTAGAGATAGAACTGCTGTTTGTTGTTTATCTTCATTAAATTTAGAAAAGTATGATGAGTGGAAAGATGACCCAGATATGGTTAGTGATGTAATGAGATTTCTTGATAACGTTTTATCTGATTTCATTAACAAAGCTCCAGATCAATTTAAAGATGCTAAATATTCAGCTGAAAGAGAAAGAAGTGTTGGATTAGGTGTAATGGGTTTTCATTCTTTCTTACAAAAAAACAGAATTCCACTTGAGTCAGTAATGGCTAAATCTTGGAATAAAAAAATATTTAAACAAATTGATGAACAAGTAAACAAAGCATCTAAAGATCTAGCCGAGGAAAGAGGAGCTTGTCCTGATGCTGCAGAATATGGTTATCAAGAGAGATTTTCTAATAAAACTGCAATTGCTCCAACAGCATCAATTTCTATTATTTGTGGAGGTGCTTCTCCTGGAGTAGAGCCAATAGCAGCAAATAGCTATACGCATAAAACTTTGTCTGGTTCTTTTAATGTTAGAAATAGATACTTAGAAGAAATCTTAGAAGGTCATGGAAAAAATGATGATGAAACTTGGTCTACAATCACAACAAATCAAGGTTCGGTATCACATTTGGGTTTTTTAACTGATTTAGAAAAAGATGTCTTTAAAACTGCCTTTGAATTAGATCAAAAATGGATCATTGAATTAAGTGGGGATAGAACTCCATTTATATCTCAGGCTCAGTCAGTTAATTTGTTTTTACCAGCAGATGTTCATAAAAAAGAATTACATAGAATTCATTTTGATGCATGGAAAAAAGGCTTAAAAAGCCTTTATTATTGTAGATCAAAATCAATTCAAAGAGCTGAAAACATTAATGATGCAAAATCAACTGATGTAACAGCCAATGTATATAAATCTAAAAATCAACAAAAAAATGATGAACCAGAATACGAGGAGTGCTTATCATGTCAGTAGCAGATAAAATTAAAGTAGAGAAAAAAGAGATAATCCAATCAAAAAAAATGGGTTTATTAGTTGAAAATCCAGTTTATAAACCTTTTAGATATCCATGGTGTTATGATGCATGGTTAACTCAACAAAGAATTCATTGGTTACCTGAAGAAGTGCCGCTAGGTGATGATGTTAGAGATTGGCAAAAAAATCTATCTCAATCAGAAAAAAATTTATTAACTCAAATATTTAGATTTTTCACTCAAGCTGATGTGGAAGTTAGTAATTGCTATTTAAGACACTATACAACTGTATTTAAACCAACTGAAGTTTTGATGATGATGACTGCTTTTGCATCAATGGAAACTGTTCATGTGGCAGCTTACTCTCATTTGTTAGATACAATTGGAATGCCAGAGTCTGAATATTCAGCTTTCATGAAATATAAAGAGATGAAAGATAAATACGATTACATGCAAGGTTTTAATGTAAATTCTAAAGAGGATATTGCAAAAACAGTTGCAGTTTTTAGCGCTTTCACTGAAGGTCTTCAGTTGTTTGCAAGTTTTGCAATTCTTTTAAATTTCCCACGTCATAATAAAATGAAGGGAATGGGCCAGATTGTTACTTGGTCTGTTAGAGACGAAACTCTTCATTGCAATTCTATGATTAGAGTCTTTAAAGAATTTATAAATGAAAATCCTGAAATATGGACTCCAAAATTAAAAAAAGAACTATACGAAGCTTGTAGAACTATCATTGAACATGAGGATGCTTTTATAGATCTTGCTTTTGAAATGGGTCCAATGGAAGGTTTAACTGCTCAAGAAGTAAAAGACTACATTAGATTTATTGCTAACAGAAGATTAGACCAACTTGGCTTGGAAGCCATTTATGATGTGCAAAAAAATCCACTTACTTGGTTAGATACAATGTTGAATGCTGTAGAACATATGAACTTCTTTGAAGGGCGTGCTACAGAGTATTCTAAAGCATCGACTCAAGGTACTTGGGTGGAAGCTTTTAGTTAATTTTTTAAAATTATTATCGGTAATTTAATTCCATTACTTTTCGGTGTTTGCTACCTTTGTATTTAGCAAGTGGCCGAATAAGTTTGTTAGCAGCATGTTGCTCCATAATATGTGCAGACCAACCAGTGATTCTTGAAATTACAAATATTGGCGTAAAGAAATCGGTATCAAATCCCATTAAATGATAAGTAGGTCCAGTAGGGTAATCAACATTTGGGTGGATATTTTTTTCTTTAATCATTACCTTTTCAACAATGTCATAAATTTTTTCAAATTTTTTATCTTTTTTAATTTTGGCAACTTTTCCAAAATATTCTCTCATTGTAGGTACTCTTGAGTCTCCTGATTTGTAAACTCTATGACCAAATCCCATTACTACGTCTTTATTTTTAAGGGCATCTTTAATCCATTTTAATGCATTTTCAGGTTTCTTAATTTTATTCATCATATGCATAACTTCCTCGTTAGCTCCACCATGAAGTGGACCTTTCAAACTAGCAATTGCTCCAGTTATTGCTCCATGAATATCAGATAAACTACTAGTGATCGTTCTTGCAGTAAAAGTTGAAACGTTAAAACTATGTTCAGCATATAAAATTAATGAGACATCAAATGCTTTAACAATTTCTTTTTGAGGTACTTTACCAAAGCACATGTAAAAGAAATTTTCAGCAAACGTTAAAGTTTTTTTAGGTTTAATTATTTTTTTTCCATCTCTAATTCTGTAAAAAGCTGCTAATGCAGTGGGTGTTTTTGAAAAAATTCTTAATGCTTTTCTCATATTAGCTTCTGGTGAAGAATCAGAAGTTTCTTTGTCTTCTAACCCCATCACACTAACAGCTGTTCTTGCAACATCCATTGGATGAGATTTTTTTGGTATATGTTTTATAATTTCATATAAATTTTTTGATAATTCTCTTTCATCTCTTTCTTGTTTTTCAAACTTTTTAAGTTGTATGGAGTTTGGAAGATCTCTATTTAAAATCAAATAAGCAACTTCTTCAAATCTGCAATATTCACACAAATCTTGAGCTGCATAACCCCTGTAAGTTAAAGAGTTAATTTCAGGCATTACTTTTGAAACCTCTGTTTCATCAACAATAATTCCAAGCAAACCTTTTTTTATTTCATCACTCATTATTCGTGTCCTTCTGTGCTAAAATTATAAATCTTTTCATCTAATGAGTTATATTTCTCATATTCAACTAACTCATAAAGTCTTTTTCTAGTCTGCATTTTATCAATAATATTGTTTTGATGTCCATTAGCATAAATGTCTCTTAATCCATCTTCTACATTTTTCATGGCTAATCTTTGAGTAGTTACTGGGTAAATTACAATATTATAACCAAAATTTTCTAATTCCTTGTAATTAAATAATTTAGATTTTCCAAATTCAGTCATATTAGCCAATAAATAGCACGATAGTTCTTTTCTAACTTTTTCAAAATCTTGCTCATTATGAAGGGCTTCGGGAAAAATAATCTCTGCACCAGCATCAATATATGCTTTACATCTTTCAATCATCTTATCTATTCCCTCAACACCTTTTGCATCCGATCTAGCAATAATTTTAAAGTTATCATCTTTTTTTGCTGAAACACATTCTTTAATTTTTTTAACCATCTCATCTGTTGATACCAATTCTTTATTATCAAGATGACCACATCTTTTTCTTTCAATTTGATCTTCAAGATGAATGGCGGTAATTCCAAATTCTTCAAAAGTCTCTATAGTTTCTTTACAAGATTTAAACCCCGTATCAATATCGACAATTGTTGGAAGATTAGTTACTCTTGAAATTAAATATGATCTAGTACTGACATCTTGTAATGTCGTTAAACCAATATCTGGAAATCCAAGGTCATTTGCCATCACTCCTCCAGAAACATAAACTGCATCATATCCAATTTCCTCTATCAGTTTTGCTGTTAATGGATTGTAAGCACCTGGAACTCTTAAGATTTTATTTGATTTTAATTTTTCATTAAAATCTATTCTTTTTTGACTTGGTTCTTTTTCAACAAAATGCACTAAAATATTCCTTTTTTAAGATTTCTTTTCAATTTATTTTTTTTAATTTCTATATTCAATTTATGTAACTGACCTGATTTTAAATTCTTAAGATTTTGAACAGTTTTTAAAAAACGGTCACTTTCTTTTTTATCTAAAATTCCATGAGTTAATGTCAAAAATTTATTTATATAATTTTGTCTTTTGAAAGGACGTGCTCCATACGGATGAGCATCTGCTCGATCAAGTACTTCAGTGATTTTCTTGCCATTATTTAGTGTTACGATTACTTTTGCTCCAAAAGATTTATTTTTAGGATTTGGATCATGATATTTTTTAGTCCATTTTTTATCCTCAAATGTCTTAATAGATCTCCAAATTTTGATTGTACTTTTTCTATTTGCTCTCGATTTTGTATATGATTTAACATGATGCCAATCACCATCCTCTAAAGCGACAGCAAAAATATACATTATAGAGTGATCCAATGTTTCTCTACTTGCATTAGGATCCATTTTTTGAGGATCGTTTGCACCTGTCCCTATAACATAATGAGTATGATGACTTGTAAATATATCAATTTTTTTTATCTGATTTAAATTAGGTATTTTGGTTTTTAATTTTTTAGCCAAATCTATCAATGCTTGTGATTGGTATTCTGCCGAATATTCTTTTGTATATGTTTCAAGAATAGCTTTTTTAGTTTCTCCTTTTTTAGGAAGGGGAACTTTATAATTAGCTTTTTTTCCATCTAATATTCTTGCTATAACACTATCTTCACCTTCATATATTGGGCTAGGTGCACCTTCTCCACGCATAACTCTATCTATTGCTTCGATAGCAAGTTTTCCTGCATGAGCTGGCGCATAAGCTTTCCAACTTGAGATTGCACCTTTTCTAGATTGCCTTGTTGATACAGTCGTATGTAAAGCTTGTTGAACTGCCTGATAGATTGTTTCAGTATTAAGTTTTAACATTGAGCCAAGACCTGCAGCAACACTTGGCCCTAAATGAGCAATATGATCTACTTTATGTTTGTGTAAACAAATTCCTTTAACTAAATTTACCTGAACTTCATAGGCTGTGATAATTCCACGCAATAAATCTAATCCACTAATTTTATTTTGTTGTGCAACTGCTAAAAGGGGTGGAATATTGTCTCCAGGATGACTGTAGTCAGCAGCTAAAAAAGTATCATGAAAATCAAGCTCTCTAACAGCAGTGCCATTTGACCATGCTGCCCATTCACAATCAAATTTAAGTTTTGAGTTTACACCAAATAAAGTCGCACCATTTTTTCTTGAATGTTTTAATGCCATTTCTCTTGAAGAAACCACTGGTCTTCTATTCAATGATGCTATCGCAACAGAAGCATTATCAATAATTCTATTAATTACCATTTCTATTGCATCTTTATTCAACTTAGCACTATCACTTGCAATTTCAGCTATTTTCCAAGCAAGCTGTTTTTTTTTTGGTAAGTTGATTTTAGATGGGTAAACTTTAACTGTGTGTAATAACAAAATAACTCCTCTTTAGTAATTTTGTTTTAATAGTTAAAAAAAATTAATCAATCTTAAAGATATTTTGTTACTATTTCTTCAATACCAACGAAGTCTTTTATAAGGTGATTGTGATATATTTCGGTTGTATTTTTTTCAGTATATCCGTTTTCCAATAAAATAACTGGTATCTCCGCAGCTTTTGCGGCATTAGCATCTGTTTCACTGTCTCCAATCATTATAGATTTATTTTTATCCCCATCTAATATTTCAATAATTGTAGTTAAATGTCTAGGATCAGGTTTACAATATTCGAATGTGTTGTGTCCAGCAACATATTCAAAGTAATCATAAATTCCAATTTTTTTTAATAAATCGACAGCTAAATGTTCTGTTTTGTTTGTACTTACAGCCATAGAAATATTTTCTTTTTTACACCATATTAAAAATTTTTTAACACCATTGATTAAAGTACTTTCATGAAGAATATTTTTTCCATAAAAACTTATGAACTCTTCAACCATTTTATCTTTAGTTTTTTTGTCATTGACTTTACTAAACTCTTTTTTAGCTTGACCCCAAATAGATCTGCCAATTAATGCACCAGCACCTTTACCAACTAAATCTCTTATATCTTCAGTTGATTTAGTGGGATAACCATATTTTTTCATTACATGATTATGAGCCAACATTAAATCTGGCGCCGTATCAACCAAGGTCCCATCTAAATCAAATAAAATTGTAAATTTTTGGTTCATTTTAAAAGTATTTTAAAGAAATATTATGTGAATTAATTAAGACACATTATTAATATAAAGCATTTTAAAATGAAAGAGCTAAATTTAAAAAACGTTCAATCCAAACTACGTAATAGATTTTTAAGTAACGGTGTCAAAATGGCTGGGCCAGAAACAATTTTTTTTTCAAATGATACTAAAATTGGAAAAAATGTAACCATTGAACCTTATGTTGTTATTGGAAAAAATGTTAAGATAGGCAACAACGTTATCATAAAATCATTTTCACATTTAGAGTCTTGTAAAATTGAAAACAAAGTTGAGATTGGTCCATATGCAAGAATTAGACCTAATACAATTTTAAAAGAAGGCTCAAAGATTGGAAATTTTGTTGAAGTTAAAAAAAGTACTGTTGGAAAAAAATCTAAAGTAAATCATTTATCTTATATTGGTGACAGTGAAATAGGAAAATCTGTCAATATTGGTGCTGGTACGATTACTTGTAATTATGATGGAGCTAAAAAAAGCAAAACAAAAATTAAAGACAACGTTTTTATAGGATCGAACTCATCATTAGTAGCTCCGGTAACTATTAATAAGCAAAGTATTGTAGGTGCTGGTTCTGTAATTACTAAAAACGTAAAAAAGAAATCCTTAGCTTTAACAAGATCATTGCAAACAGAAATTAGAAATTATAAAAAAAAATAAATTATGTGTGGAATAATAGGTATATCTAGCAATAAATCTGTTTCAGCTAGCATCATTAACTCTCTTAAAAAATTGGAATATAGAGGATATGACTCTGCTGGAATAGCAACGTTATCTAAAAATATAATTAACGAAGTAAAGTCCGAAGGTAGAGTTGAAAATCTTGAGAAAAACTTTGATTTAAAAAACTTGTCAGGAAATATTGGAATTGGTCATGTTAGATGGGCAACACATGGTATACCAAATAGTATTAATGCACATCCGCATTCATCCCATAATGTTTCTGTAGTTCATAATGGGATAATTGAAAACTCAACATTATTAAAAAAACATTTAGTTAACAAAGGACATATCTTTAAATCACAAACAGATACGGAGGTTATTGTTCATTTAATTACTGAAAATTTAAAAACAGCTGAAATTCAAGAAGCAATTACAAAAACTTTACAACAACTTCATGGTAGTTTTGCTCTTGGTATTATTTTTAAAGAAATGCCTGATTTAATTGTTGGTGCTAGACGTGGATCTCCTTTAGCAGTTGGATATGGCCCAAATGAAAATTATTTAGGATCAGATTCTTATGCTTTAAAATCGATGACAAACAAAATCACTTATTTGGATGATGGTGAATTTTGTATTGTTAAAAAAGATGAAGTTCATTTTTTTAACGAAAAAGGAATAAAGATTAATAAAAAAGTTTTAGAACTTTCTTCAGATCAACAAAACTACGACAAGGGAGATTTTAAACACTTTATGGCTAAAGAAATTGAGGAACAACCTGCAACCTTGAAAACAGGCATTAAGGAATATGTGGATAATATTAATAATGATATCAATATTTATAACTTTCCATGGACAATTGACGAAATTAATTCAATTACACTAATTGGTTGTGGAACAGCTTATCACTCATGCTTAATGGCTAAATATTGGTTTGAAGAACTAACAACATTAGATGTTAATATAGATATAGCTTCAGAATTTAGATATCGAAAAAATAGATTTAAGCAAGACACCTTGTATGTTTTTGTTTCTCAATCTGGTGAAACTGCTGATACTTACGCTGCTTTAGATTTGTGTAACAAGAATAAAACGAAGACATGTGCTGTAGTAAATGTAATAGAAAGCTCAATTGCTAGAGACTCAAATTTTGTCTTACCCATTCATTGTGGTCCAGAAATAGGAGTAGCTTCAACTAAAGCATTCTTGGGGCAAATACTCGTTCTATATATATTGGCTTTAAAACTAAGTTTTTTAAAAAAAGAAATTGATACTGAAGTTTACCAAGAAAAAATAAAAGATTTAAAAAATTTACCTAATTTAATTGAAAAAACATTACTAACAGACAGTGATATTCAGGCAATATCCTCAACATTTAATGATGCAAAAGGCTCTATGTTTTTAGGTAGAGGTTTCTCGTATCCAATTGCCCTTGAAGGCGCATTAAAACTTAAAGAATTATCATATATTCATGCCGAAGGTTATCCTGCTGGTGAAATGAAGCACGGTCCTTTAGCTTTGATAGAGGAGGGAATGCCAGTGGTTGTGCTTGCTCCAAGAGATAGTTATTACAAAAAAACTATTTCAAATATGCAAGAAGTTATAGCAAGGGGTGCAAAAGTTTTGCTAATTACCAATAAAAGTAACGATGAAATAGTCTCAGAAAATATTTGGGAGACTATTGAAGTAGAAAGCACAAATGACGATTTACTTCCTTTTTTATTAACTATTCCTCTTCAAAAACTTGCCTACTATTCTGCTCTAAAAAAGGGTTATGATATAGATAAACCAAGAAATTTAGCTAAATCTGTTACAGTTGAATAAACCCCAAACTCTGCTAAAACAATCCTCAGTTGAATATGAAAAATTGGAAAAAAAATAGTTGGAAGAAGTATCCTGTTAAACACATACCAGAATATCCAGATAAGAAAGAATTGGACATGGTTTTGGATAAGCTTGGAACATTCCCACCATTAGTATTTGCGGGTGAGACAAGACATTTAAAAGATCAGCTTGCTGATGTAGTGGATGGTAAAGCATTTTTACTTCAAGGAGGAGATTGTGCAGAAAGTTTTGCAGAATTTAATCCAGATAATATTAGAGACACATTTAAACTAATGTTGCAAATGTCATTAGTTTTAACTTATTCTGCATCATTACCAGTTGTTAAAGTTGGAAGAATAGCTGGCCAATTTTCAAAACCTAGAAGTTCACCAGTTGAGTTAAAAGACGGTATAGAACTTCCAAGTTATTTAGGTGACAATATTAATGAGATGGAATTTAATGAAAAATCTAGAGTTCCAGACCCAAAAAGATTATTTAAAGCTTACTCTCAATCAGCTGCAACATTAAATCTTATTAGAGCTTTTTGTCATGGTGGTTTTGCTGATTTACAAAATGTGCATAATTGGAACCTCGGATTTATCAAAAATAGTCCAGCGTTAAAGAGATTTAAAGATTTAGAAGATAAAATTGCTGATGCATTAGCATTTATGGATGCTTGTGGAATAAATTCAGATTTTAATAGAAGATTAAAGACGGTTAATTTTTGGACTTCACATGAAGCGTTATTATTACCTTTTGAAGAAACAATGACAAGAACAGACTCTACGACTGGAGAAAATCATGACACATCAGCTCATTTCGTTTGGATTGGAGATAGAACTAGACAACTCGATGGGGGACATGTTGAATTTTGTAGAGGAATTGAAAATCCAGTAGGAATTAAATGTGGGCCAACTTTAAAACCAGAAGATTTAATAAATCTTTGTAATAAAATTAATCCAAGTAATGAAAAAGGAAAAATTACTTTAATATCAAGATTTGGCGCAGATAATGTTTCAAAACATTTACCTAAATTAATAAGAGCAATTAAAAAAGAGGGTTTAAATGTAATTTGGTCATGTGATCCTTGTCATGGTAACACGGTTAAAGCTGCAACAGGATTTAAGACAAGACCTTTTAATAGCGTTTTAAACGAGGTTAAAAATGTATTCGCTTGTCATCAAAGTGAAGGAAGTTATGCTGGAGGTTTGCACATAGAAATGACCGGCCAAAATGTTACAGAATGTATTGGTGGAGCTCAAAAAATATCAGAAAAAGATTTATCATCTAGATATCACACTCATTGCGACCCAAGACTTAATGCAAATCAAGCCTTAGAATTAGCTTTTTTAATTTCTGATGAGATTAAAAAGAATAGCTTATATTCTAAAAATGCAGACAGAGCGGCATCTTAAAACATTGTAAAAGATACCAACTAATAATATTTTAAGATTATGAATGCTTCAGAAAAAGTAAATTTTATATCTAATTGGATAAAAAATTATGCCAACAATATGCCAAGTAAGGCACAATCATTGATTATTGGAATCTCCGGTGGGATAGACTCTTCTGTTTCAAGCACCTTAAGTGCAATGACTGGATTAAAAACAATCGTATTATCAATGCCAATTAAACAAAAATCTCAGCAACATGATTTAAGTTTAAAACATCAAGAGTGGTTGGTTAAGAAATTTGATAATGTTGAAGCACACACAGTAAACTTAGATGAATTATTTTCTACTTTTTCTTCTACTTTATCTCAATTTGATAATGAACATGGAATGGCAAATTCTAGAGCAAGATTAAGAATGACTACTCTTTATCAAGTAGCCGCAGCAAACAAAGGTATTGTTGTTGGTACGGGTAATAGAGTTGAAGATTTTGGTGTTGGTTTTTATACAAAGTATGGTGACGGTGGAGTTGATATTTCTCCAATAGCAGATTGTAATAAAACAGAAGTTTGGGAGATAGGAAAAGAGCTTGGAATTTTAAAAGAAATAATTGAGGCAGCTCCTACAGATGGTCTATGGGACGATGGTCGAACAGATGAAGGTCAGCTTGGTTTAAAATATCAAGAATTAGAGGAAGCTATGGATAACCCAAATTCACCTAATAGAGCTAAATACGAATCAATAAGAAAACAAAATTTGCATAAAATGGAGCCCATTCCAGTCTGCAAAATTCCAAATTAATCAAATAGATTCACAAATCTATAAATTAAGTATATTTCTAAAATGATGAATAAAGATATTTTTTTAACAAATAATCTAAGTAACAAAAAAGAAAAATTTG
>Ga0233427_10002914_pt1 | contig 15486 bp, 13 predicted proteins | sample SI_118_April2016_5_FD_179885 | JGI IMG/M metagenome (GOLD analysis project Ga0233427, IMG submission 179885) | Seawater microbial communities from Saanich Inlet, British Columbia, Canada - SI_118_April2016_100_MG | ecosystem: Environmental > Aquatic > Marine > Inlet | place: Canada: British...
TAGTGGTTGCAACCAGTGTATCAGGAAATACAGCAGAAACACTCTCAATATTAAAAGCAGCAAAACAAATTGGATGTAAAATAATTACATTTTCATCAGGTGGAAAAATGGAAGAATTTTGTAATCAGAATAACATTGAATTTATAAAAATTGAAAAATATCATTCTCCTAGAGCATCATTTGTAAATTTTTTATATTCAATCTTACGAATATTAGAATCAATTTTTCCAATAAAAAAAGAAGAAATAGAAAACTCAATAAAAGAATTAGAAATTACTAGGAAAAATATTTGTTCAGATAATTTAGAATTAAATAATAAATCTTTAGATTTGGCAATGTCATTAAAAGAAATTCCTTTAATTTATTATCCATGGGGATTTGAAGCAGCTGCAATTAGATTCAAATCTTCATTACAAGAAAATGCAAAAATGCATGCAATAGTTGAAGATGTTGTTGAAGCAAGTCATAATGGAATAATATCATGGGAAATTAAATCAAATATTCAACCTGTTTTACTTCAAGGAAAAGATGATTACGAAAAAACTAAAGAAAGGTGGATTATATTTGAAGAATATTTTACTGAAAAAAAGATTAAATTTAAAAAAATTGTTTCAATTGAAGGGGATATAATTTCTAAATTAGTAAATTTAATCTACATATTAGATTACGCATCAATTTACCTAGCTGTAATTAATAAAATAGACCCAACTCCAGTTTACTCTATAGATTATATTAAAAATAGATTATAATTTTTGAATTATTTTTAGGTAATCAAACCATCATCTAGATTTTGCTCCACCAGAAGTAATCAAAAGTGCATTTTTTGGAAAATCAAAATTTTGGCAAGAATTTTGTTCAAAAATTATTTTTCTAGGTTGTCGAATAGAAAACATATAATTAATTTGTAATCGAATATTCTTTATAAGTACAATAATTATGAATTCTTATAACAGCATGACAAATAGTGAAAATTTAAAAAAATTGAATAAAAAAATTGTTTCTCGTTATGGTAAGAATTTTGAAGATATTTTGGATATAAAAAATGATTATTTTAAAAAAAATAAAGAATTTTTAGATGTTGATAAAGAACAAAGTATTTCCTATAAACAACAAGAAAAACGAATAAACTGTAAAATTTGTGATAATAAACTCGAAGAAAAATTATTCGAAAAATTGAATATTGGTTACTTTAGTTGTAGTATATGTGGGCATTTAAATGGCGAATATGAAGATTCAGATGAATTTGTAAATAATCTGTATGTAAGTGAAGGCGGGGCAGAATATTCTAAAATATATCATACTGAAGATAACGATGCTTATCAAAATAGAGTAGAAAAAATCTATATTCCAAAAGCAAATTTTTTACTTAGTACATTAGACTCTCTGGGAGAAAAATCCAATAATCTTAACTATGTTGATTTTGGTGCAGGTTCAGGGTATTTTGTTGCAGCCATGAATCAATTAGGAGTAAACAGTATTTCTGGATACGATCCATCAGAAGTTCAAGTAACATTTGGAAATAAAATGAATCAATTTAATGAACTTAAGATATCAAAGGCAGGTAATGAAATAAAACTACTAGAATCAATTTCATCAGATGTAATTTCAATGATCGGTGTTTTAGAGCATCTTCAAAATCCAATTGGTGCATTATCAGCTATTGTTAAAAATCCAAATATTCGTTATATCTATATCTCAGTACCAATGTTTAGTTTAACGGTATTCTTTGAGTTAATTTTTAAAACAATTCACAATAGACATCTTGCTGGAGCTCATACTCATCTATTTACTGAAAAGTCACTTGAATTTATTTTTGAGAAATTTAATTTAGAAAAAGTTGGTGAATGGTGGTTTGGTACAGATATAATGGATTTGTATAGATCTATGTCAGTATTACTAGACGAAGAAAAAATAAGTAAATATGCCAAACAAATATTTAAAGAAATGATCCATCCTATTATGAATTCTACACAACTAGAAATGGATAAAAAACTTCTTTCTTCAGAAGTTCATTTATTATTAAAAAAATTATAATAAATATAAAAAATATGAATAATTTATTGAATAAACAAATTATCATTCTTGGTATTGGATTTCTAGGAGGATATGTTTTAAATACACTGAAAATTAATGGGGTTTCTTCAGAGGGAACAAACTACCAAAATATATCAAACTCCATTAAACTTAATGCAGTCAATATTGAAGAAGTAGAAAAATACTTGATTTCAGTAAAACCTGAGACTGTAATTAATTGTGTTGGAATTGGAGATATAGACTTTTTAGAAAAAAATCCTACAATTGCGTATAAAATAAATTCAGATAGTGCAAAAAATATTGCAAAAATTTGTAACAAATTAGGAATTTATATGATTCACATTTCTACAGATTCTGTTTTTGATGGTCAAACAGGAATGTATAAAGAAAATGACAAAGTTAACCCATTGAATATTTATACAAAGTCAAAAGCTCTTGCAGAAAATTATGTCCAAGATAATGCCAAAAATTCTGTAATTGTAAGGACTAATTTTTATGGATTTGATAAAAAAAATAAATGGTTTTTTAATTGGATCATTAATTCATTGTCTTTAGGAAAAAAAATTACTGGTTTCACTGATCTTATTTTCAACCCTCTAGAAATATCTAATTTAAGTAATTTGCTAATTGAATTGACTACAATTAAACATGAAGGAATTCTTCATCTATCATCAAATGATTTTCTTTCAAAATATGATTTTATCATGAAAGTTGCATCTGTTTTTAACTTTGACAAAAATCTAATTATAAAGGGGAATTCTTCTTTTCCGGTCAAACGTCCAAAAAACACAACTTTAGACAATTCTATATCAAAAAGAATTTTGAAAACGCCAATAACTCCTCTAGATTTATGCTTGAAAAATATTAAACTAAATTTTTTTTAAAATTATGATCTTTTCTAATCTGTTTGGTCTTTAATTATTTTTTAGTACAATCTAAGGTCCATTTTGTACCTGTATAATACTCCTCTAAATCTTCCATTACTCGAGACTTGTATTTTAAAATAAATATTTCACATCCTTTTCTTTATTTTCAATTTTTTCTAAAATAGATAATATTTCATCGCTCATATTTTTTATAAAATATGCTTACTTAACAATTCTATTTCTTTTACTCTTCTATCATATTCCAAGACAATGGTGTTTCTGATTTTATATCTACTTTAATAATTTTATTTAGTATTGCTTCATAAAATTTTGGAGCAAGTCCTGTACCCGGTCTTCTGATATCAATCATTTCTTTCTTAATTTTACTACCTGCAGGAATATCTACTAATGATACAATGCTTACTCTATTTTCAATTAAGTTCTTTTTCTCTGATGGTGTGGGTATTTTTTGCCCATTCCCTCGTGCTAATTCTATTTGTCGGACTCTTTTAATCAAATCTTCAAATTGAGATGGAATTAGAGCATGAATATCATCAGCATTAGCGGCATTACTGGGATGTCTGAAGTGTTTTTCAATAACATTTGCCCCCATTATTGCAGCTGCAAATGAAACATCAGTTCCAATTGTATGATCAGAATATCCTATGGGCAATTTAAATTCATTTTTCATAGTTTGAATTACTTTAAGATTAGATTCTTCAATTTTTGCAGGATAGTCTGAAATACAGTGTAATAATACTAATTGATCATTACCCGTGTCCAATATTGCATTCACCGAATCTTTAATCTCTTCAAGTGTACACATTCCTGTTGACAAAATAATTGGTTTGTTAAGTCGTGCCACTTCTTTTAATAATGGAATGTGACATGCCAAATCTGAACCAATCTTGTAAACGGATAATTCCATTTTTTTCATAAATTCAATATCTTTGATATGACTAGGTGCAGAAAATACTGTGATTCCAATGTCATTAGCATATTTGACTATCTGCATTTGTACTTCTTTTGTAGGTTCAACTTGTTTAAAAAAATCATATTGTGAAATATGACCTGTAACCCCTAAATTAAAAAAATTATTTTTTGTTGTAATGGTTTCAGATTCTAAAGTTTGAAATTTGACTGCATTTATTCCTATTTTTATAGATGCATCAATTAGACGTTTGGCTTCTTCAAAATTCTTAAACAACCCTCCTATCTCAGCAATGAAATAGCAAGGATTATCATTCCCAACATGTTTAGAACCTAATTGAACACTTTTCAATTATTTAAAAAATACTTTACAATTTAATAAATCCAATGAATCTGTTTTATATCCTTTAAAATATGTGATACTGTTAAAGCAGTACTTCATCAATCATACTAACTAGGTGACAAAAACTTTTGATTTTGATACTAATCTCGTAATAAAGTGCACATATGAAAATAATGCAAAAATTATTGTTCAACGACCAAAAAACACAACTTAAGACAATTTCTTAGCTAAAAAATTTCTTAAAACAAAAATTCTTTCAATTAAAGAATATTAAAAATCAGTTTAGATTTTAAACTAAAAGTTTGATGATTTTTTTAATATCTCTTCAGATTTAACTCCTTCATTAAACAAAAGATCTATTGCCCCCATATGCGTAACAAATGGGGGATAACATTGTGAATATTTGGGATGTTGAAAATTTTGATATTCAACTTTAATATTATTTTTTATAAAATCATCTTCATTTAGATATGCTTTCCCTAAAATTCCTGAAAGATATTTTTCAGCATTTAATAACTTACAAATGTCTAAAATTCGTTCAGATCCTTCCGTTGAAATTTCTAATTCTGAAGAAAACAGAATTTTTGTTTTGATTTCAAATTTTTTCATAAGAAATAATATAATTTCCATGTTAAAATCAATTAAATATTCATAATCTTTTTGATAAAATATACTCATATCTTCCCAATATTTATTAAAAAATTTTGCTTTAGAATAATTTTGAACTATGGATTTTGAATGTTTTTCTTTCCACCTGGATGTATTATCTATCTTTATATCTTTCAATATTGTTTTGAATTTTCTAGTTGTTGGTATTGTTAGCCACATTTCTCCCTTTTCTGTTTTAATTTTATTTCTGTTTTGATATCCATTTTTTACATATTGAACATCATCTAAAAAAACAAACACATCGGAATACTCTATTTTTTTAAAAAACCCCAACCACGGAATATATCCTGGTTGATGAATAGATACAATTGTCACAAAGTTGATTAATTCCTCTTCTAATTAATTGTGACACATACACTAATTTTTCATAGTCTCACTTTAGAGATACTGATCTAAATCAAGTTTAATGAATGATACAATTACACAAAATGTTAAATATTTTACTACTAAATCTAAGTAAAAAGTTTTAATTTTAATTCCTTTAATCATTTTTGATGTCTTCAGTAGGCGTAATTATTCAAGCCCGAATTAACTCAAGTAGATTATCGGGTAAAGTAATGAAAACCATTGCTACCAAACCCATGTTATCTTATGTATTAAATCAAGTTAATAATTCAAAAAATGTAGATATAGTAATTTTAGCAACAAGTGATCAATCTGATGATGATATAATTGAAGAATTTTGTAAGAAACAGAATCAAACATTTTTTCGAGGGTCAAAAAATGATCTTTTAGATCGATATTACAAATGTGCAAAACAGTTCAATTTAGACATCATAGTCAGAATAACTTCAGATTGCCCATTAATTGATCCTGAATTAATTGATAAGATGATAAGTCATTTTATGAAAAATAACAATGATTATTATTCTAATAATTTTGAAAAAATTAACGGGGATTGGAAAAATTCAAAATGTAATTTTCCACAAGGAATGACAGTTGAAATTTGTACTTTTTCTACTTTAGAACGAGCATGGAAATCTGCTTCTAGTTTATCCGAGCGAGAGCATGTATTTCCTTATGTACAGTTTCATCCCGAATTATTTAATTTAGAAAATGAAATTTTTCATCATGATCTTTCTCACATACGATGTACTGTAGATCATCCTGAAGATCTTGAATTTATTTGTAAAATCTATGAATTAATGCCTAAAAATTTAGATTATATTACAATTTCAGAAATTGAAACAATTATAAAACAGCATCCTGAGATAGTCAAAATTAATAATTTCTTCGATTTTGAGGAGGGTTACAAGATATCTTTAGATAAAGAAAGAAATCTCAAGAAATGAAATTTCTCAATTTTTATATCACTTAATTCATAACATGATATTGAAAAAAATTAAAATTCATGATCCATACATATCACAAAAAGAAAAAAATCTTCTAAATTCAACTTTTCAAAGTCATAACTGGTCTTCTTCATATGGAGGAAAAAATATTCAAACTCTTGAAAAAAAATTTGCAAATTATATAGGGTGTGATGAGGCTGTTTCAGTAAATTCTGGCTCAGCTGCACTTGAACTATCTTTATCATTACTTAATTTAAAAAATAAAGATGTGATCTTGCCCTCTCTTTCTCATGTTTCTATAGCTAATTCTGTTGTGCATAATGGTGGAAATCCAATATTTGTAGACATTAACTTGGAAACTCTAAATATTTCAGAAGATAATATCAAAAAGAAAATTTCTTCTAAAACTGGATTAATCTTACTTTCTCATTTTGGTGGCTATCCGTGTGATATTTCAAAAATTTCTAAATTGGCTAAAAAATTTAAAGTACCTATAATTGAAGATGCTGCACTTGCAACTGGTTCTTCGTATAAAAATAATAAAATTGGAACACACAGCTTCGCGGTGTGCTTTAGTTTTCATCCTGTAAAAATTCTTTCGGCTCCCAAAGGGGGAATGGTTTGTCTTAATGGGTCACAAAGTAAAAAAAATAAAAAACTATTGACAGCTAGAAGAAACAATGGTATTATTGACAAAAGTAACTATGAAGTAAATTTTCCCGGTTGGAATTATTATATGGATGAATTTTCTGCAGTATTAAGTATAAGTCAATTATCCAAAATTTTAAAAATGCTAAAAATTCGCAAAGAAATTGCAAAGCGCTATTTTAATGAACTTAATATTGCTAATAAGATGAAATTTTCTAGTTCATGTGCTTACAATTTTTATTGGATATTGGTTCCAAATAAAAAAATAATCTTGTCCAAAATGAATAGAAAAAATATTGAACTAGTTACATATCATCCCCCAATTCATCATTTGAAATATTTTAACAAAAGACAAAAACTTCCAAATACAGACAAGGTATCAAAATCCTTAGTTTTATTGCCCACTCATCCAAATTTATCCTCCAAAGATATTGATTTAATAATAAAAAATGTTAATAATTTGATTTAGTTTTGAATTATCTCATGAAACAACAAAGGAAAAAATTTAATATTTTATTTCGTACTTATGGTGGTAAAACCAAAAATAAACAAACAGGAATTGGTCATGTAATTCGTTGCATCAACCTTGCTCAAAAATTAAAACATGATGCTAACATTTTCTTTTTGGTTGAAGATTTTGGTGGTGCTAAAAAAGTAATTGATAATTATCATTTCAAATTTTCATCTAAAATAAAAAAAGAGATAGGATATAAAGAAGAAATTAATCTTTTAACAAAATTTATTCAATCCAACAACATTGATTTGGTAGTTATTGATCAACACAAAATTTCTGATCAAATCATCAAAAAATTAAACAATTATACTAAAACTCTTGTAATATCAGACTTGGAAAAACTCAATTTTTCCTCAGATATTCTTGTAAATGGATTTGTGGGTTTAAAAAATCAAAAAAATTATACTAATCACCAATTACAACTTTTAGGACCAAAATATCAAATTCTCAACACTAATTTTTCCAAATTACATAATTCTAAAAAAATATTTGATTTACTAATCACAATTGGTGGCCTTGATGAATGTAATATTTCAGAATTTATTCTAAATTCTCTCAATGACAAACTTGGATATTTAAAAATTAAAATTATACTAGGGCCACTTGTTAAGAAAACAATTTTTATAAAGAATTTAGAGAAAACATTTCCAAAAAATCTAATTGTCATTCAATCTACAACTAATATGGTAAAAGAAATTTCTCAAAGCAAATTTGGAATTACTTCAGGTGGAATTACTTCATATGAATTTGCATCTCAAAATATTCCTTTTGCTATTATCTGTGATGATATTCATCAAATTCCCACTGCTGAGAAATGGAGTAAGTTAAAAAAAGCAGTTTTTCTAGGATACTTTAACAATTCAAACAAATTACACATTCAAAAATCATTGATAAATCTTGCAGAGAGAAAAATTTCTTTCAAAAAATCTAACACTAAATTAATTGATGGGTTAGGAAGTTCAAAAGTAAGTTTTGAAATACTTAATATGCTTCAAAATTCCAAATAACATATGTCAAAAATATTAATTGTATCGGCTCATCCTGATGATGAAATAATAGGAATGGGAGGTACATTGAAAAAACTTTCTAAAAAAAATTCTATTTCTGTTCTTTTTTTAGCTGATGGAGTAACTGCTAGGAAAAAAAGTGGATATGAAAATGTTGTTACTTATGAAATTTCAAAAAAGGAAGAAAATAAGATGAAAAAAGAAATTGAAATTAGAAAAACACATGCAAAAAATGCCCTGAATTCTATTGGAGTAACTAAAATGAAATTTCTTGATCTTCCTGATAACGAATTAGATTTAGTTCCTTTTCTAAAAATTGTTAAAACGATAGAATCTGAAATACTGGATTTCAAGCCCGAAATTATTTTTACACATCATTTTAATGATCTTAATATAGATCACAGATTAGCATATGATGCAGTCCTTACTGCATCTAGGCCTATCTTTAATTCCACTGTAAAATCTATTTTTTCATTTGAATCTGTATCTTCATCAGATTGGAAAAAACCCTACAAATTTAATCCAAATGTCTATGTGGATATTTCATCTCAGTTATCGGATAAATTAAAGGCTCTATCTTTTTATAAAAATGAAATTAGAAAATTTCCACATCCACGTTCAAAGAAAACTATCGAGTCAACCGCACATAGGTGGGGTAGTCTCTCTGGATTTCATGCGGCTGAAGCCTTTGAATTAATTATGAGTAGGCTTGATAATACTTCAAATTTATTTAATTAATTATATTTCTAATCGAATTAAATGATACATTATAAAAGTAAAATTAAACTCCCCATAACAGAACAAGTTACCAAAGAAATTGTATCTATTCCAACACACACAAATTTAACAAATTCTGAGATTGATAAAAAAATTCATACAGTAAATGATTTGTATGATTATTAATGAATTTATCAGAATAATTTATCGTAAGCTTATTTTACCCAAGAAAAAATTAACTAATATGATCAAGGGTAAAAAAATTCTAATTACTGGAGGAACTGGTTCTTTAGGTAAGGCACTTGCTAAAAGATTATTAGAGTTAGATGCAGATATAGTTAGAATTTTCAGCAGAAATGAAAATAATCAAACCACAATGCAATCAGAAATGAATGATAGTAGACTACGTTATTTTATTGGCGATGTAAGAGATTTACCAAGACTAATCAAAGCCATGGAAGATGTAGATATAGTTTTTCATGCAGCAGCATTAAAACATGTTCCAATAATTGAATACAATCCATTTGAAGCTATTAAAACAAATGTTTTAGGATCTCAGAATGTTATTGATGCAGCTCTTCATGAAAATGTTGAAACTGCTATTTGTGTGGGAACAGACAAAGCAGTTTCTCCACTTAACACATATGGTGCAACTAAATTACTAATGGAAAAATTATTTGTTACAGCTAGTAATCATACAAATCCAAAACGTCACAGGACAAAATTTATTGCTATCAGATATGGTAATGTATTAGGAAGTAGTGGTTCCGTAGTACCAACATTAGTAAAACAAATAGAATCAGGTAAAAATATCACCATAACAGATCCAAATATGACCAGATTCAATATTACTATGAATCAAGCTTTAGATTTCATCATAAGATCCTTAAAAAAAGGAAATGGTGGAGAGGTGTTCATACCTAAATTAAAAGCATATTCTTTAGAAGTTTTAAAGGATGCAATTTTAGAGGTATTGAAAAAAGATGTAAAAACTGAAATAATTTCGGTTAGACCAGGTGAAAAATATCATGAATCTTTAATCAGTAATGAAGAAATAAGAAATACATTTGAAGATGATGAAGATTATGTCATATTGCAAGAAAAATTACTACAAACCACAAATCAAAAACTCAAAAAAACGAGTTTAAAAAAGGAGTATTCATCAGATAATGTAGAATTATTGGATAAAGAACAAATAAAAAATATACTAATAAAAGAGATTCCAAAATTGGTTAAAAATAAATAGTATTAATTTAATTTTTGTAATTTAAATCCAAATAATTTTTTTATTAACTATTATCTTCAAATTTAAAATCAGTTTTAGAATAATTGAAACTGACATCATTTCTATTACGTTTCATTTTTTTAGGATTAACTGTACTTTTATTACCAAGACTTGCAATATTTTGTTCTTGCGGTACTTCAAGTGTTTTGTTAATTCTTTGACTTTTGTATCCTTTACTTTTAATATATGAATCCTTTTCCAATCCTACTTTTAATAATTTATTCAATCTTTCAGCACCAACTTCAATTTCATTCATTATTTCTTCATTAGACATCTTAGTCATATTAACACAAATATCTTGTCTTTCAGTAATGGATTCTAAATAAGCATCCTCGTCGGTAATGAAACCATTTGCTTTTGCATAATCATACATCACAGTATATGGTAATGGCAGTAGAAATCCAATACTTGGGTATAATCCAGCTTTAAAACATTGATCAAAAGTTTCTTTAATTGTTTCTTTAGTTTCTTGTGGATAACCAAAAACAATACTAGTTTGAGCAATTATTCCAACTTTCTTTAAAGTATAGACGGTTTTGTAAAAATCATCAACATCAATTTTCTTATTCATCATTTCAAGAATTTCTTTATTACCTGATTCTAATGCAAATCCTGCACCATAACATCCACATTCTTTCATTTTTGTTGCAACCCTCAATGCATCTTCAGAAGATAATCTTGCTCTACTAAATAAATCCACTCTAATGGTTGCCATCCATTTAAATTTTAACCCTGATTTTATTACTGCATCACAAAATTTTTCAGCTTGAATTGCTGATGCAAAACTAAGATCATCCCAAAAATGAATATAATTTACATTATATTGTTGCATTCTATCTTTAATTTCAGTAAGAATTAATTCTGGAGATCTATTTCTATATGGATCATTCCAAAAAACATAATGACAAAATGAACATTTGAATGCGCATCCTCTAGCAGTAATAACTGGTAATGAACGCATTGTTTCAGGTTGATCATCTTTGTCGGGCATTGTTTCTGCTTTTTTAATATAACTTTCAACATCAAAGAAACTAAAATCAATTTGAGGTAATTCATTAATATTAATTGCAACTCTAGCTGGATTATTGACAACTTCACCTTGATTATTTCTAAAAGATATTCCCGGGACTGTTTCAAAATCCTTTCCTAAACGAATTGCTTCAACGGATTCATATGCAGAAATTTCACCTTCTCCAGTAACAACAATATCTGCTTTAGTATTTTTTAAAAATACTTCTGGAAGAGATCCTGCAACAGAATTACCAACAATAATATTTGTATTAGAATGATATTTTTTAATCATATTTGTAAACCATTTTACCCATTTGTAATGAGTTACAATGGTCCCATAAAGGATAAAATCAAATTTATTTTCCTTTATATAATTTTCAACATAGACATCGTCATATTCATTGATATCAATATCTAATAATGTAAATTTATAATCATTTTTTTTAAAATATGTCATTACTGAGCTTAATCACATAGGAAGAAATTTGGTGTGTCCACCTGGACGTAAACATACATTTACAAAAAGCAATTTTAAATCTTCTTTCTTTGCAGGCATTTATGCAAATTTAATTACTTAAGTATATAAAATATTAGAATATTTCAAATTAAAATTATACAATATGCCTGTTTTTTTATTTTTTCCTATTATAATCTTCAAATGTGATATTTTTCAACTTGTTATGTTCTTTTTATGCTTCTTTTAGAATCAAAATAATTCTTGTATGTTATCTACTAACTTATTGTGATAATTACTCAAAAATTAAGATTGATATTTGGTATGTTGAATTATTTTTTTAATGTGTTCATCAGCTAAAATTTCAAATTGTTTTGAATAGGCATCTAATAATTTATTCATCTGTTTTTCATTAATTTCGACATCAGAAAGAAATCCATCATAAAATAAAATGTGATGGGCTAAAGTATCAAATCCAGAGAAATCAAAAACAAAAGAATTTTTCTCTAAAACAGATACAAAATTATTTAAATCACTAAGATCAAATTTCATATTTAGTTGTTTTTGAATTAATTGTGGAAGTTCTTTTATATTGTTTAAAATTTTAACAGATTTTAAAGGAGAATACAAGGTATCAACAAAACTGATTGTAGGTTTTTGATAAAATGCGGCTTCAAATCCTGCTGTTCCCCCAACAGTAATCACCATAGAACATTTTGGTAAAATATTTTTTGGGTGAATAGCATGATGAAGCATTTTAACATTGGGTAAATTCATTATTTTTTTATAAAATGAAAAAGATCTCCAATCTCTAGTATCCATTGATTGATGATCTTTTACATATAATTTGTAACCCACAGGTAAAGATTTTGCTATATGAGTAACTAATTCAATTAAATTAGTATAAAATGGTGCTGCAATAAGTAAACTTCTTTCAGGTTCAGTTATCAATGGAAAAAAAATAAATTTTTCATCATCTATTGCTCGAGGTAAATTTTTATTTATTAAATATAATCGATATCTTTTTTTTAATGACCAAAGAATAGTGATAAAAAAGATTTTGATTTTATATCTCCCATAATAAGTATAATGAGTTTTTAAATTGCTATTTTTAGAAAACAAAAAAAAGTTAATTCCGGCCTTAAGTGCCATTTTTTTTGATTTTAAAAATTGTGAAGAGAATTTTACGGCATCATCAAATGAATGAATTTTATACAAAATATTTCTCAAATCCTCTAATGATCGATTTTTTACATTTTCGTGAATTTCTTTTTCAAAATAATCTATTTTTTCATATTCTTCACTTATGAAACTTGTACCACCAAATCTTGTAGCATTAAGCATCAGGATTTTAATTCCTAACTTTAAACATAATTGATAAAAAATTTCCATTCTTCCACTATTAGTAAGTGGAAAAATTACAAAATCAGGTTTGATTGTTTCTATAATATTTTCAAATAATTTACATTCTTGCTCTAAAATTGACAATATTTCATTTTCAGAAAAATTATAATACAGATTATATGTGAAAAAAATTCTATCATTATTTGCTAATTTCCATAACTCAATACCATATTTTTTTTCAAATTGTGATAAATAATCTAAATCAGGTTTTTGTGATTTTTTTATATGATCATACAAAAACCATGTTTTTTCATACTTGACAATTTTTTGTTTTTGAAAAAATTTATTCATATTATCAGTTACATCAATTATTGCAAAAAGATCACAATCATGCTTTTCTTGTAATGCTTTAGCAAGACCAAAATTATGTATTGTGTAATCTTGATAAATTAAAATTCTGTCTTTCATAGAACCATATTTTAATATGAAGAATAAGAATTTTATTACACATTACTTTGAAATTTTAAATATTTAATGTGTATTCATTTAAAATTTTATTATGTTATCACTAATTATATTTATTAACAATCTATAATATAAAATCAAAATATTTTACTTAAGAATTCTCCATTTTGTGATTATAATTTTTTAACCATTTTTTGTTAATTTTCACTATTTTTTTAAGTAAATCGGGATTATCTTTTATTATTTTTAAAATATCTTTATGTGTAAAATCTTCTTTAAGAATAGAAAAAAGATCTCTTGCAAAATTTAAATCTTCAGGATAATCAATTGTTAATCTTAAACTAGGCGGTACTTCTAATTTAGAATTAAATATAAGAAATTTCTTTTTTATATTTTTACTATTTACAAAAATTTCTTTATATCCAGTTTCTTTATTGAATTCATTTTTTAATTTAAATACTTTTTTCATACTAGAAACTTTAATTCCTGCAGGTATAATTCCATGAATTAGATGATCACTTGGATTAAATATTTTTGTTGAGTCATTACCAATAATAAAATCATAATCATTATTTTTCATTTCAGAAATAATCTTACTAACAAAAAATGGTTCTGTGTATAGCTTATCTCCTTCCACATCAATAATAATTTCAGTTTGAAATTTTTGTGCAGCATCATAGAATCTTTTTAAAATATCTGTATCATCTCCTCTAAAATATAATATTTTTTTTCTGGCTAAAATTTTTACTAATTCATCATCTGATTTATTATTGGTTGTACATACAACAATATTTCTAACATTTTTTACTTTTTTTAATCGTTGTACAAGTAATTCAATTATTGGAATATTATTAATTTTTTTTAAATGTTTTTTTGGTAATCTTGAACTATCTAATCTTGCAGGAATAAAAATATCAATATTCATGAAGGGTAGAAAATACTTCATATACTAAAATATTTCTAAACACTAATTTCAAAAATTTAATATCCTATAGAATATTTTATCAAATACTTGAAAATAGCTGTTATAGGATATGGATCCATAGGAAAAAGGCACGTCAGAAATTTATTAAATATCAAAAATATTGAAATAATTATTTGTACAAAACAAAAAATAAAAAATCCTAATATGAAAAAAATAAAAATTGTTAAATCTATGTTAGAATGTATTAAAGAAAAACCAGATATTGGAATTATTGCAAATGAAACTAATAAACATGTAAAAGCTGGAAATGAATTAGTAAAACAAGGTGTAGATATATTTATAGAAAAACCCATCTCAAATTCTACAAAAGATCTTAAACTTTTTAAAAAAACTATAGAGAAACAAAATATAATATCTCAAATGGGATGTAATTTTCGTTTTCATCCATGTATTATCAAAATGAAAGAAATAGTTGAAAAAAATACAATTGGTAAAATTATTTCAGTAACTGCTGAAAGTGGTTCTTACTTACCAGATTGGCATCCATATGAAGATTATACAAAAGGATATGCTGCAAGAGAGGATTTAGGAGGAGGAATAGTGTTAACATGCATACATGAAATAGATTATTTGTATTGGATATTAGGGGATGTGAAAGAAGTATTTTCAGTAACTGGGAAATTTAGTAAATTGAAAGTAACTTCAGATGATATGTCAGCGATAATTCTTAAATTTAAAAATAATGTAATTGGTGAATTACATTTAGATTATTTTCAACGACCTAATTTTAAAAGTTGTAAAATAAGAGGTGAAAAAGGAGTAATTTATTGGGATTCAGATCATAATGAAGTAAAAATACATTTAACAAATAAAAAAAGATGGAAAACAGTATTGAAAATAACAAAATATGAAAGAAATAAAATGTATGTAGATGAAATTAACCACTTTTTAAAATGTGTAAAAACAAGAAAACCAAGTATAA
>Ga0233427_10002915_pt1 | contig 15486 bp, 13 predicted proteins | sample SI_118_April2016_5_FD_179885 | JGI IMG/M metagenome (GOLD analysis project Ga0233427, IMG submission 179885) | Seawater microbial communities from Saanich Inlet, British Columbia, Canada - SI_118_April2016_100_MG | ecosystem: Environmental > Aquatic > Marine > Inlet | place: Canada: British...
TGTAGAAGGAAAAAAAAACTTTTATCTTTTTTTTATTTTTTTCAAATAATCTACAAATTTCAAAAAATTTATAAATATAATAATTATTAAAATTTTCAAAATTTGATTTCTCAAAAATATCTTTCTTCTCGATAAAAATTTTAGGTGTAGCAAAATAAAAAATATTGTTGATATTCAATTTATTTAATTTTTTATATGAAGCTGCATTATTAATATCGTACTTAATGAATTTAATTTTTTTTGAAAAATTTGAAAACGAACTAAGTTCTTTTTTTAATTCAACAAAATTTTTTCTGTATGTAATATAAACATTTGCTCCACCAAACGTTAAAATTTTTGAGGTAGCAAGACCCAAGCCCCTAGAGCCTCCAATAATTAAACTTTTAGAATTTTTAAATTCTTTATTTTTAATTTTTTTTTTAAGATATTTTAACTCCTTTTTCTTTTTTTTTTTTGGTAAAAAAAATGTTGTAATTTTAAAGCTATTTTTTCTTTTAATAAGAATTATTGAACTATTAATTTTTTTATTAAAATATTTTAATTGAATCTGATATTTCTTTTTTAGATTATTAACTTTTAAATCAGACATGTTTAATTCTATATTAGATATTATTGCTCCATGACCCGGATAAACGGAACCAATAAAATATGATAAAAAACCTAATTCATTTAACAAATCATCTTTAAGCTTAAATTCATTTAATGACTTAGATTTTAAATTTATATTTTCAGTCTCAATAATGTATTTTTTTTTTAGATTAGAATTAACATTTTTTAAGTTTAAATTTTTTAGACTTAAACTTCTCGAACTACCATTGATTTGAAAATTATTTTTTTTATTAAAGTTAAAAATTATGTGAACTTTAACATCTTTTTTTTCAAAAATTAATATTTGGTATTCATATTTGTTTTTTCTAATTTCAATTAAAATATCTTGATCAACAAATATTGGTTTTATAAAATTAACTTTTACTGTTTTAATTGAATCTATTTCACTTTTGCTTAATAAAGATAAAGATTTAATTATAATTAAAGCTCCATATACAACTTTTTTATCCTCAAAAAAAACTTTTGAATAATTTCTGTTTACATGTATTGGATTATAATCTTTTGAGAATAACAAAAATTTTTTTTGTAACTTATTTGTAAATTTATATTTTTTTTTGACTACTTTATTCTTCATAGATAAAACTTCTCTGGTTTAATATACCATCGCATATAGTGTCTATTCCTTTGTCAAAATTATTGACGGGAAATATTTTTTTTATATTTTCATTGGTTATAATAAATTTTTTATTTTTTTTTTTTTCTACATCAATTAAATTTACAGGGATCATTCTCTTGAAAAAAAAATGGTATGCATACATTTTGGCTCTTTTATGTGTTTTTTCATCCATTTTAGGATTCAAAATTAATTTAGACATTAAATCAAAATATTCTGATTTTGTTTTTGGATCAAAAGATATTTCTTTATTTTTAATCCATGCCTCTCCTCCAACCAAAACATTTTTTCCCATTGCAGCTATTTCAGTTCCAATAGTAGATCCATAAACAATACAAAATTCACTTTTTTCAATTATAGAATAAGAGCTAATTGGGTTTTCTGGAGCTATAAATACAATATTATTTGCTAATTTACCAAATTTTTTTTTAATTTCATCAGATATTTTTTGTTTTGATGGTAGCGTCCCACTTATCTCAGCTGGGTGAGCTCTAACTACTAAAATTTTATTTTGGTCTATAAAATATTGAATTGTTTTAAATAACCAATCCAACATGTCATCAAATATATTTTGATCAAAAAATAATTGAGCATCCCAAACAACATTTGTAAATAAACTTACAAACTTTGTTTCTTTTAAGCTGTTATAATTTTTAATTTCAAAGTTGAAATTTGGATCCTTGTTATGAAAATAAACCCAGTCATTTGATCCTATTTTTCTTGATGATAAATAATCATTTAGTTTATTTTCTTCATTAATTTTAAACTCTATATCTTCCCATTCTTTTGAAGGCTCTTTTAATAAAGATTTATGATAAGTTTCGTCATGACTAAATAAAAATGATTTATTTTTATATGCAGTAAACCAAGTAACTACATTAACATTATTCTTTCTTGCAACTTCTGAAATAATACCTTGAGGAACATAGATTCCATGATTCAAAACGACTGTGTCAAATTTTTTACTCTTAAATAAATTTTTAGCAATAAAAAATGTCTTCAAAGCAGAAATAAAGTATTTTTTAAGGATAGCTAATTCATTTTCAGTGTTATCTAAATAACCTTTTGCATGATACCTAAGTGCTCCAGCATTTGCGTGTTCGCCTATTGAAATACCTTCAATTTTGAATTTTTTAATTTCATCTAAGTTTGTTTTTTTTATAATATTATTAATCTCTCTTAAATTATCACTTGTTAAATAATTCAGGTATTTTAAAGTTTTAATACCAGCAGACTTTAATGAATTATTACCAGTGTGCCAACAAGATGGACATTTTAAAGATGCACCATATTTTATAAAATCACCACTACTTTTAAAATCAAAATAAGTACATTCACTGCAAGCATCTAGTGCTTGATCGCAAAGCAAAAAATCAACATCTGCATTTCTTACTTTCAAAGATAGTCCAAATAATATCTCAGAAGACAATGCCAGTCTATGACCACCTGTACTTGTAGCTATTAAAATTTTTTTATTTGATAATTTTTTTTTATTATCAAAATTTATATTTTTAAGAATATTTTTCCAATCTGGAAAATTTTTGAGTAATTCTTTATTAAATAATTTATAGTAAATATTTTTAAGATTATTTTTGAATATTATAAAATCTACCATTAATATTTTAATTTGCAATTTTAGGTAACTTAACTAGCTTTTTATGAATTTTATTTTTAATATTAATTAAATCTTCAGGATAATTAATATCTAAACCTTCCGTAGGTGATGTAAAAAAAGGTAAAATTTTTTTACCAGTTATTGTTTTATATTTTTTTAAAATTGTAGTTTTGGATATTTCTAAACTTGCATTTTGTATTAACACATTAGGTAATATTTTAATTTGGTTATTATATGAAGGTTGATTTTTTATCCTAAAATTCAATAATGGTTTTATTAAGTTTCTATCTTTAATCCACATCTTACCTGGGTGTTGTTTTACACTCTCTACCGCTCTTAGTGAGTCGGGACTTTTTTTTTTGAATAAATTCCATGCTTTACGGATTGTAACATAACTTCTTAGGGGATTAGTAGGTCTTAAAATAAAAAAATGTGTAAATTTTTCATTATTCTTTTCAAGTTTTTTGAGAGTATAACTAATCCATTCAAAGTCATTTGAAGTGGATTTAGAAATTTTTTTTGGTCTTAAAAATGGCACTTCTGCTCCATATTTTTTAGCAATATTAGCGTATTTTTGAGAGTCAGTTGAAAGCAAAACTTTATCAAAAATTTTACTTTTTATTGCAGATTTAATTGAATATGCGAGCAATGGATGTCCAAAAAAATTTAATATATTTTTATTTTTAATTCTTTCAGATCCTGATCTGGCTGGTATCAAAGCAATTAATTTATTTTTTATTTTCATTTAAAAATTACTTCTTTTCTTTTTGTAGTAGGCAGACCTTGCTCTTTTAAACCAAAATATTTATCCACACGAACTCGATCATTAAAATGTGGAGATGATGCCTCTATTATTTCACAATCAGTTAAAGCCTCTTCCTGATGGATAAAATTTGGAGGAAAATGAAAAACACTTCCCTTAGTTAATATCTTTTTTTTTAATTTTTTATTTTTTCCCACATATCTAATTAAAAGTTTACCTTTCAATAAATAACCACACTCATTCTTTAACCGATGATATTGCAAACCACCTTTTTTTCCTTTTTTTATAATAAGTTTTTTTAATGATAATATCTTAGGTATAAGGGCTAGCAAATATTCAGAGCCCCAATCTCTTTTGCCAATCTTTTTTGTTAATGGAAATATTGTTTTTGAATTTATTTTTTTTTTTTTCATCTATACTATTGCCATTCTTTGCTTGGTTTTCATATTTTTTAGTTTGACATTATCGGGTTTAACAAAATTTTTATTAAACAATACACTAGCAGGACTTAAAAAACTCCAATATCCAAAAATGCGTTCACCATCTCTTTTATCTGAAAAACCTCCTCTGTGCATCCCAGTGGTATCCACAAAATACAATGTACCTTTGTTTCCAATTAATTTAATAATATCATTTTCATCAACCTCTTTATCGGTTTCCAATTTAGGATAAACTTTCCAGGGTGCGATATTCCCATAGCTAAACTTTGAAAGATGAGCATATTTTTCCTTTTTTCTAGAATACGAAATATAATCAGTTGGGCCATCATTTTCAGTGATATCATTAAGAAAAAGAAATACCTTTAAGATTTTCACATCGTCTCTATCTCTGTGCCATCTTTGTGCGTTAGTTCTTTTGTTTTTATCTTTATTTAAGAAGGTAATCCAAAGGTCAGCTGTATTTAGTTTTGCGTATAACTCAAAATAAGAATTTACTATATCAAGTATTTCATTGCTAAGTATAAAATTTATTAAGTAAGAATTTAAATCAATTTTAAAATTTTTATTATCATTAAGTCTGTGAATATAATGTTTTCCTGTCTCATCAAAATTTTCATTAAAAAAATTAACTGAGTTTTTATAATCATCAGTTTTTTTTAAACTTTCAACTATGCTTAAAAAATTATCAAAAATCTGATCTCCATTGTAAAATAATTCTTTTAATGATGATTTAGCAAAACCTTTTTTTTTAATTGATTCGAGAATATCATTTTGGATTTCAGTTAGTTTTATCGAATTTTTTTTAAATAAATACTTACTTGATAAATTCTTAGTTAAATGTTTTCTTATAAAAAATCTAAAACTATCTAATCTATATTTTAAAGGATCATATAATTTTTGCTTAAGCTGACTCATTTGCTCAAAAAAATCTTCTTGATCATTTCTTCTTTGCGAATATTTTTTTTTGAAAATTTATTTAAAATATTTTTTAATTCATAGGGTTTTAAACCTCCACCAGGAGATTTTAATATAAGATCATTTTCAGATATTTTTGCCCCCTTTGGAATATTTCTTTTTGCATAAATTGATTTTTGCATTTTGGTCAAAGGTTTTTTTTCTGAATTTAAAAGTTTTTTATTTTTATCTCCCATCATTATGGATATTCTATTTAAATTTCTTATCATTTTACTTAAACCCTGAGGTTCAAGTGAAAAGGAATGATCGGTACCTTTCCAAGATCTGTCTAGTGTAAAATGTTTTTCGAATACTCTTGCGCCTAACATATAAGCAATAGTTGCTGCGTCTATTCCATTTTCATGATCTGACAAACCAATATTAATATTTTTATATTTTTTTTTGAGTTCTTTTATTACTGCTAAATTCATATCATTCAAATCTGCCGGGTAAGATGCAGTACAGTGTAAAATTGAAATTTTTTTATTATATTTAGTAATGTTTTTATATGCTCTTTCTATATCCTTATAATTACCACCTCCAGTACTCATAAAAATTGGTTTTTTTTTCTTTGCTATGTATTCTTGTAAGGGTGTGTTGATTAAGTCTGCAGATGCAATTTTATATGCTTTTATTTTTACGCTTTCCAAAAAATCCACACTTTCAAAATCAAATGGTGTACATAAAAATTCAATTTTTAATTTTTGAGCAAATTTTATTAACTCTATATATTGACCCTTATTAAATTCCAAAAAATCTCTATGTATACCATAAGTTTTTCCATAACTATTTGGATGGTCATAAATCTGATCATACATATCTTTGGTATAAAGATTTTTATTTGATCTTTTCTGTAATTTAACAGCATCAGCTCCAGCTTTTTTTGCTTCTGAAAACATTTTTTTAGCAATTTCCATTGAACCTTTATGATTGTTGCCAATCTCTGCGATCACGAATGGTTTATCTTTATTTTTTGATGAGAATAAATCTTTTATAAACATAATTACAATATTACATCTTTTATTTGATTGTTCAATTCATCATAAGAATTAAAAGTTTTTACAAGTTTTCCATGATCAAGATAAAGTATTTTATCACAGTCTTTTAACGAAGTCAGTCTATGAGCAACCATAATAATTGTCATATTTTTTTTATTACTAATTAATGATGTGATAATTTCTACTTCCAATTTATTGTCCAAAGAACTAGTTGCTTCATCTAAAATTAAAATTTTAGGATCTCTATAAATCGCTCTCGCTATTCCTATTCTTTGTTTTTGACCACCTGAAATTCTTATCCCTCTGTCTCCTACGATAGTATTTATTCCGTCCTTCAGGCCAGAAATATATTCATCTAATCTTGCCACTTTTATAGCATAATCTATCTTTGTAGATTCAATCAAATCATCCTCAATTCCAAATGCTATATTTTTTTTTATACTTTCGTCTAATAAGTAAACTTCTTGACCAACATATCCAATTGAATTCATCCAATTAGATTTAGATTTATGAATAATCTTATCATTAATGAATATATCTCCCTGCACTGGAGTGAAAAAACCACTAATTAAATTAATGAGCGTTGTTTTGCCTGAGCCAGATGGACCAGTAATACCTATAATTGACTCTAGCTGAAATTGTTCGTTGATATTCTTTAAAGAATATTCTTTTTGTCCATCATATGCAAAACTAACATTTTTAAATGAAATTTCTCCTTTAAAAATTAATTCCTCTTCAGTTGTTCTTGAGTTTACTTGTTGTTCTACTTTTTTTAATTCTTGATAAATTAAATTAAAGGATGGTTTTATAAATTGTATCCTATTAACAGAAGCTGCTATTAAGTTATAACTTGGCATTAATCTTGCAATTGCTACTGCAATCAAACTTAACAAAATAATGATTTGATTTTTATCAATATCTGCATATGAAATTAAAAAAATGAAAATGAAAATTGCAATTATAGCAAATGTTTCAAATATTAATTTGGGAAATTTGCTCAAAACTGTAACGAACATATTATTATATTCAAAAATTTTATTTTCTTTATTAAAAATATTTAAGATAAATTTTCTTTTTCCCATGATAATTATGTCTTTAATTGCTCCAAAGGCTTGACTAAGATAAGTAAGCTGAAGTCCTCTAATATTTTGAGAAGATTTACCAAGTCTATCTAGTTTATTTTTAAATACTAAAATATATGTAAGAGCCAATAATGTTATTAATATAAAAATTATAGTTGTAATTAGCCAATTTGCATAAAATAGAATAGACAAAATTCCTATTAATATAAAAACTTCTTTTACCATATACATCAGCATCGAAGTTACTTGTTTTATTGATTGATTCTCAACAATTATATTTCTTGCTAAATAATTTGGATTAGAGTTTAAAAAAAATGTGAGATTTTTGTTTAGATAATAATTATATAATTTTGATGCATTTTCTTCTGTAATATTTTTAAAAACTCTGCCTTCGAAATATGAAATTAAACCTAAAAGGAGGTTTTTAACTAAAAAAACAATAAAAATCGTTACACCAAAAAAATAGAGAATTTTTTCATCATTTAAGAAATTTCTAAAATTAATTAATTGAAAAAGTGAACTTTTTTCTAAAATATCAATTGTATCAGTGTTTTCAAGGTAAGTAGATACCATTAAAGGTATAATACTAATACCTAATATTTCTAAAAAAGAACTAAGTATCAAAAAAAATAAAATTACATAGAGTTTTATTTTATTATTTTTATCAATTAAAAAATTGAGTTTTTTAATCATATAATTTTTAAGAATTTTTTTGTAACTGAGTATAAATCTTTTTCAGTATTATTTACTTTGTAAGACTTTATACCTTTTTTATTTGCTGTTTTTATATCACAGTCCTTATCTCCAATTAATACAGATTTTTTCATATCAATGTTCCATTTCTTTTCTAAATAATTTAACATTCCTGTTTGTGGCTTTCTTAATTTTTTATATTTATATGAAGAATATTTTTTTGACTTCCAATAATATGGAGAAAAAACAAATTCATCTATACTAGCATGGTTTTCCTTAAGTTTTTTATTAATCCATAAATGTAACTTTTTTACGGCATCTTCAGAATAATATCCTCTACCAATCCCAGATTGATTTGAAATAACAAAAACATAATAATTATTATCATTCATAAGTTTTATAGCTTTATGTACATCTTTAACCCACTTAAATTTAGATTTATTATGAACATAGCCACTATCCTCGTTCAAAACCCCATCTCTATCTAAGAAGAATGCTGGTTTCTTTTCATTCAAAATAAAACTATGTGCATTTTTAAAATTTTTTGGTGTCCCTATATCATAATATTTTTCACTATAATCATCACAAACAAGTTTTTTGCTTCTTATAAGGGTTTCAAATAAATCTTTCTCTAAATTAAATTTTTTTTTTTTTATTAATTTTAAGTGTCTCTTATCAATTAATGAAAATCCTGAATGTGTAAATTGTTTTTTTAAACTAATATTTTTTTTTAATGATTTAATAATTTTTGATTTTTTATCAAAAATAATTGAAGTTGATGAATTCGTTTTTGTTGTCGAAGATGTCACTAAGATTGTTTTATCGTTTAAATTGGAATTTAAAATTAAATTATTTAAGTTTATGTTGAAATATGTATCTCCATTTAAGCTAAGAAAATGATTATCTAGTTTTTTAAAGCAGTTCTTAATTGCTCCTCCTGTGTCAAGTTTATATTTTTCATAAACTATCTCTATATTAATTTTCTTTTTATTTATTTTGCTAATTTTTTTTTTAAAATCTAAAAATTGATTTTTTTTATAATGGCACAAAAGTAATATTTTTTTAAAATCATAACGTATTAAGTATTCAATTAAATAATTTAAAAAAGGTTTTTTATTAATGGGTAATAAAGGTTTCGGAACTTTTCTCGTCAAACTTCCTAATCTGGTGCCAAAACCTCCACACAGGATTACAGCTTGATCTATCTTGTTAAGTTTTCTAGTGCTTCGCATAATAGGTGGCCAATTAATATATGAACTTCCTGTGCTCTAGCCACATCACTAGTGGGTGCTTTAAATATAATATTTGCAACTTTTTTATTACCCTTAAAATTTTCACTTGTTAATAACATGGATTTTATTTTCATTTTTTTTGCTTTGTTAAGTACTTTGATTATATTCTTACTTTTTCCACTTGTTGAGATGGCAATTAAGAAATCCTTTTTTTTACCTATAGACTCTAATTGTCTGTCAAAAATTTCATCATAACCAAAATCATTAGCTATTGCAGTTATAGTTGAAATTTCAGAATTAAGTGAAACTGATGGTATTGGTTTTCGGTTTTTTTTAAATCTTCCTATCAATTCAGCAGCTAAATGCATACTATCAGATGCCGAACCACCATTACCACAAAATATTATTTTGCCGCCAGACAATATGCTTTTGGAAGCAAGTTTAATAATTTTTTCTATTTCAAAAATAATTTCAGTAGAGTTTACTTTATCATTAACTGAATTTGCCTCAATTAATTTGTGTTTAATAAATTTTTTCATTTTAATTTAATTTTTTCTCTTTGATTAGTGTTTCTATAATTTTTTTAGATATAAAATTATGTGTAGATCCATTCGGATGTCTTGGATCTACAAACTTGTCTTGACCATCATGAATAATAATCTCCGAAATATCAAAACAAAAATCTCTTTTATCGCAGTAGACTCTTAGATTATTAAAATGTTTATTCATCATTAAATAGTAATCATTATCACGTGTTTTTCTTAACTTTAAATCATTAAATGAATAATCGTTAATATTCTCATGTTTTAAACCCATGGTTGGCTCTAAAAAAACTACAAAATCAATATCAAGTGCTTTTGAAAATTTTTGAAGGATGTCAACATTATGTGCAAATAACTCTATTTTGTTTTTAAAATTAGCTCTAGGAAGAGATTTATATAAAGATGGATTATTTTTTATAAGTTCTTGTTGAAAATATTTATTTTTATCTATTCTTTTGTTAAAAATTTTTCTTGAAATAAAATTAACAACCCTAAATGTACTTGGAAAAATTCTTAATTCATATCTAGATTTATATTTTCCTCTTAATAACGCATCGATCTGATACTTGTCATAATATGGATAAACCAGTTCAAGTGGACCACTATGGCCTGGATAATCATTAATGCCAGTGTATAAAATTATAAGATTAGGTTTGTTTTCTAAAATTAAAACATCTCTAAAAAATTTTCTTAATATATGTGAAGTTGAATAGCCTCCTACTCCCCCATTAACAACATTACATAAATTTCTCTTTCCACAATATTCACTTAACCAGAAAGACCATGTTCTATAATTTTTATCTTTATTAGTTTTATTTGGTTTAGAAAAAAAACCGTCTGTTGTTGAGCCACCCAGTGTAAGAATTAAATTATTAGGGTCTTTTGTTGCTTCGTGGTCGTAGTAAATAAATCCTTGTTTCACAACACCTTTATCAATCTTACAATCTATATTTTCATTATGAATATGGCTCAATATAAGATCGAATATAAAATTGGCACATTGTTCATCGTGATTATTTTTTTTATAGAATAAAAAACTTGATTTGTTTTCACTTGTTAAATTAATTATTACCCATGACGAAAACTCTAGTACAAGTAAAAGAACAATGGGATATAAAATAATAAAGCTTAATTTTTTTAATTTCATATTATTTTTTTGATTTAAAAATTACTTGACTGCCAACGTTCTCAAATTTTATTTTGATTGATGGTAATTTGATGATTTTTTCTAGGTTTTTCTGATACTTGGGTGGTGTTAAAAACAACATAAAGCCTCCTGCTCCTGCTCCAAGAATTTTTCCACCTAAAGCACCATTTTGTATTCCTAATTTATATAAGTTGTCTAATAATTTATTTGAAACTTTTTTTGACAATTTCTTTTTCAAGTCCCACTGCTTATTTAGTAAATTGCTAAATTCCAAAATAAAATTTTTATCTTTTGATTTTAATAATTTCTCTGCTTGTATTACGAGTTGATAACTTTTTTCATAAAATTTTTTATTTTTTTTTAAATTTTTAATTTTATCTTTTTCTAAATTAGTAGATTCTCTGCTTGTTTTTGTATAAAATAATTGTATCCAATTTTCTAAAGCTTTTAAATTTTTTTTTGGTATCAGAAGTCTCTTACAATTAAATTGATTAGAATTATTAAATGTAATTTTGTTAAAACCTCCATACACAGCTGCAACCTGATCCTGAGAACCGCAACTTTCCTTTAATATTTTATGTTCCAAGAGTAATGTTTTTAAAGCTAAATTTCTTTTAGAAATTTTTTTATTAACAAATGAATTCATTGCATTTATAAGTCCCACTGAAAAACTAGAACTAGACCCAATACCCGATCTTGCTGGCAAATCTCCGTAGTGAATAATTTCAAGATTGTCTTTAAATTTTATTAATTTAAGATATTTTTTTATAACAGGATGTTGGATATAGTTAATATTCTTTGCCTCTTCTCTAAGATAATATCTTATACGAATTTTATAATCATGAAAATTATATAAATCTTTTACAGTAATATATGAATAGCTATTTATAGTTGCTGAAATAACAGCTCCTTTATTATAATTATACCACTTAGGGAAGTCAGTCCCTCCTCCAAAAAATGATATTCTATAAGGTGTTTTTGTAATTATCATTTTATTAATTTATGAAGCTTAATTTTAAATCTTTTTATTAAATGAGTTGTGCATAGTAATAAATATAAAATCGTTAAATTTTTTTTTAATAAAGATATATTGCTTAAAAGGGCATTTCTAGAATCTTCTTTTAAAAATTTTTTATTAACAAAAATATATATATCTTGATATTTAGATAGTAAATCAAATTTTTCATATATAAATTTAATTTTTTTTTGCGAAAAATTATTGAAGATTAGTATTGAAAATTTTTTTTCATTATTAATAATTGTATTCATTATCAATTTTGTATTTTTTTTTTTAAATGTATCTTTCATCGAAATCATACTTTCAAAATTATCACTTTTTTCGCTTAAATTGTTTAAGACTGGTTCTAAAAATTCATCTCCATAACAATTAAAATACCCTTTATGAACATGGTTTAAATGACTACCCAACGCATCCCAAAAGTTTTTATTAATTTTTGATGTATAATTAATGCTCAGATTAATTGTATTGTGAATTTTAGATATAGCGCTAGTTTCAAAACAACTTTTTTCTCCTAATTTGATTAATCTAAAAATTCTTAATTTTTTTATAATTTCAATTATTGTTAACGCTAAAAAAAGAGAGTTTTTTCTTTCAAAATTAAATAATGAATGCCATCCTATCCTTAATGTGCTAATAAAAAAACTTTGAATATTTTTTTTATCATAAATTAATTCACTTTCTTGAGTATTTTTATTAAAAAATATTTTGTTTAAAATTCCAATTTTGGGATTATATTTTTTTATCTTAATTTTGCTTTTACCCCAGTATTTATATTTATTGGGATAAAATTTCTCATAATTATCAAAATTATAATTTTTAAGATAAAGCTTATAATTTTTTTTTCTTTGTCCGTCTGGGTCATGTGGAAGTTTAATCATTGATATTCCTTTTGATGTTGCATCTATATGTTTGCAAAAATATGAAGATCTTCTTAAAAGATCATTGTCAGATCTACTCCTCCAACCAAAATTCGGCAATCCCTCATAACACAAACCAGAAATTTTTTTGATCATTTCTCTAGATATTACCAACGCGCCCATACCGCCTGCATTATGAATGTTGGTACTATCATATTTCAAACCAGAGAAATTAACATAACAGAGATAATTACTTAAAATATTAAAAGAGGGATATTTGTATATAAATTGAGATGAAATAAATATTCGAGGTATCAGATATAGGATTTTTTCTTTCTTTTTGATATCTTTTTTCAAGTTCTTTATTAAGCTTTCTAGAGAGTCTGTTGACATTATTTGATCTGATGCAGTAACCATACAATAAAAAGAGTCTGATCTTTGTGCTAATAAATTCATAGCTAAATCATGATTAAATTTACCAGTAATTTTTTTTGAAAATTTGTTACTTAGCTTCTGGTCTATTTTATAAAAGTTAATGTTGTTTTTAAAATTATTATTGTAAATTTTTATTTTTTTATGAAGAGGGTATTCGCTCCCCCAATCAATAATATTTAAATTTACATCTTTTAATAAATCTAATTTACTCAAAATATAGCCGTAATAATTGATTATGTATTCTAACTTTTCACAATAGTTTTTATGATATCTATCATTTCTAGCTGTCATTAAAATTGATAAAACTTTTTTTTTCATAACTTGGGTAAATTATCTATTTATAAAGATTCCTTTGGAGTTAACTTTTTTTCTCCAATAACCTAAAAGATCTAACATGGTCTTCTCAAATTTTATCTGAGGTTCCCAGCCCGTATGGTTTTTGAATTTTGATGTGTCTGGAATCTGCAAATCAGCATCTAATGGCCTAACTCTATTTTTTTCAACTTTAATCTTTATAATTTTTTTTTTGGTAGATTTAGAAATTAAAAAATTTAAAATTTCACCAATTGTACATGAAAAATTACCGCCTATATTATACACTTCTCCAAATTTAGGTTTTTTTGTAACAAGTAAATAATAAGCTCTAACTGCATCTCTTACATCTGCAATAGTTCTTAGGCTATTTAAGTTTCCCACATAAACTGTAGGCTTAATTATTCCTCTTTCAATCATTGCTATTTGTTTTGCGAAACTAGACTCGGCAAACACATCTCCTCTTCTTGGGCCTGTGTGAGTAAACATTCTTGTAATTAAAACTTTTAAACCATAAGCCTCAAAAAAATATCTACCAATGATGTCCGTACCAATTTTAGAAATTGCGTACGGGGAAGCTGGATGAAATGAATTGTCCTCTTTAATTGGAATTTTATCTTTTGGAACTCTTCCAAATACCTCTGAGGAAGAACAAATATGGACAATAGATTTTTTTGAGTATCTTTTAACTTTTTCAAGTAAAATTTGCGTACCAAGAATATTTGTTTTATATGTATCAAGCGGCATTTCAAAACTAGTTTTTGGAAAACTTTGTGCCGCAAGATGAAAAATAATATCTGGCTTAACATCTTTTATTAAATTATCTATGGATAATTCTTCCTCAAGGTCTCCATAATGAAATTTTAACCTTTTAAAATTATTATTTCCACTTTTTTTAATAACAATATCCAAATTTTCCAATGAACTTCTCCATCTAATTAACCCATGAATAATCCAATTTGTATTTGAATAAATATAGTCTGCTAGGTGCGAGCCTACCATTCCTGTAATACCTGTTATTAAAATTTTTTTCATGTAGTTAAATTGGTCTCCATACTATTAATGAATAAGAATTATGATACATACTTCCAAGTGGAAATTTTTTAATTTCTAAAATTTTAATTTTTTTATTTTTCTTTAGCTTTAATAAAGTATCATAATAACCACTTAAGTAATTTCTTTCTTTATCCCATCTATGGCCTAAATATCCAAGTAAAGTAGATTGATCGTAAAAGTTATCAATTGTTTCAAAATGAAGAACCACACTGGGCTTATTTTTGATTAAATATTTTAAAAAAGGTTGATAATTTTTTCCTAGCTGTTCCATGGTGCCAACCGTAAAAACGGCAGATTTTGACTGTATTTTAAAGTCATAATCTGGTTTATAAAGATTAAATTTTTTAGGTAATATTGATTTTTTATTAAATTTATTGATTTGATTAATAATTTTTATTGAAAAATTTGACCAATCTAATCCATATATTTGTTTTGCTTTAAACATTTCTGATAATAAAATTAAGTGTTGTGCAGAACCACAACCAAACTCATAAATATTATCTAGACTTTTAAAATATTTGTTGAATTTATTTCTTCTATATATGTCAAATAAATCAAACTCAAAATTCTTGCTTATAGGATTTATCCAATCATTATGCCATCTTAATGGATATTTCTTTAAAAATTTTGGTCTCAAATAATATTTATTGTTAGACTTTAAATATAAATTCAAGTTTTCTTTCCATCCCTTATTCCATACGCTTATTTTATTTTTACCAGAAACCCAAAAATCTTTTTCAATTATTCTCTTAACAATTGTATATAAGATCTTATCTCGCTCTTCTAGACTTAACTTGTAATAGTTCAAATTTAAACTTTTTATAAAATCTAATTCTTCTTTTGAAAATTTTGAGTTTTTATTCAAAATTGCTTGTTCTAATTCTTTTTGTTTTATTTTATATTTTTTCATCTTACTCTTTTTTGAATAAAAAATTTATTTTCATTATTCAGATAAATTTTGTGTATCTTTCTTAAGTTTTTTTCAGAAATATTTTTTTTTTTTGTAACTTTTATATTATAGTTAATTTCACTAAATTTTAGCATACCAGGTATTACATAATTAAAGTTATTTGATAAACAATACCTCAATGCAAAGCTGTTAATTTTTTTATCATTA
>Ga0233427_10002917_pt1 | contig 15482 bp, 18 predicted proteins | sample SI_118_April2016_5_FD_179885 | JGI IMG/M metagenome (GOLD analysis project Ga0233427, IMG submission 179885) | Seawater microbial communities from Saanich Inlet, British Columbia, Canada - SI_118_April2016_100_MG | ecosystem: Environmental > Aquatic > Marine > Inlet | place: Canada: British...
GATTGGCTCGAAACTTGGTCCAACGGCAAAACAAATTGAACGGGTCGTTGGAGTTGACATAATTCTGCCCTCGCCGCATCTTCTCCAGCCTGAATTCTAGAGAGATCATTCTTCAACCCTAAATGAGCGATAGAACCGTATGAGCACCACCGATTTAGAATCCATCATCGACGCTGCCTGGGAGGCACGCGATACCATTAATCTTGATACCACCGGCGATGTTCGTGACGCGGTCGAGGCCGCCCTTGATCTGCTTGATTCGGGCGATGCCCGGGTTGCGGAAAAATCCAATGGCGACTGGAAAGTCAATCAGTGGCTCAAAAAGGCAGTCTTGCTGGCGTTCCGGTTAACGCCGACAGCGGCCATAGATGGCGGCCCTGGCGGCGCAAACTGGTTTGACAAATTACCGAGTAAGTTTGTCGGCTGGGGAGATGATGAGTTCACCAAAGCCGGCTTTCGCGCTGTGCCCTCAGCCGTTGTTCGGCGCTCCGCCTATATTGCCCCCGGTGTTGTGTTGATGCCGAGCTTCGTAAATTTAGGGGCCTATGTGGACGAAGGCACGATGATCGACACGTGGGCAACCGTCGGCAGCTGTGCTCAAATTGGCAAGAACTGTCATATTTCAGGCGGTGCTGGCATCGGCGGTGTGTTGGAGCCGTTGCAGGCCGAACCCGTCATTATCGGTGACAATTGCTTTGTCGGCGCACGTTCGGAAGTCGCCGAGGGTGTTATTGTCGAAGATGGTGCGGTTCTTTCAATGGGCGTCTATATCGGGGCCTCGACAAAGATCATCGACCGTGCAACCGGAGAAGTTCATTATGGTCGCGTGCCGGCCTATTCTGTGGTTGTGCCGGGAAACACGGGTGCCAAGCCCTTGCCGGATGGCACCATGGGGCCGAGCCTTTACTGTGCGGTCATCGTCAAACGGGTGGATGCGCAAACCCGTTCCAAAACTTCTGTAAATGACCTGTTGCGAGATTGATCGATACCATTGACCCTGTTGAACTGAGCCGCGCGCTCATCCGCTGTCCCAGTGTCACACCGGAAGATCAAGGGGCGCTGGGCATCGTGCAGGAAAGCTTAGAAAACCTAGGCTTTACATGCCATTCCCTGGCGTTTGAGGAAGACGGATTTCCGGAGGTCAAAAACCTATATGCGCGGATTGGAACAGGTGCGCCAAACTTTTGTTTTGCCGGTCATACAGATGTGGTTCCCGTCGTCGATTTAGGGGCTTGGACCCACGATCCATTTGCCGCTGACATTGATGAGGGACGGCTTTATGGCCGCGGTTCCGCCGATATGAAATCAGCTGTTGCGTGTTTCATTTCAGCATCGCAACGATTTTTGCAATCCAAGGGCGGCGACTTCAACGGATCGATCAGCCTGCTGATTACAGGTGATGAAGAAGGCGACGCGGTCAATGGCACGGTTAAAGTCCTGGATTGGCTCAAACAGCAGGGCGAAACACTTGATACGTGTCTCGTGGGCGAACCGACAAATCCTGAGACTTTGGGGGACATGGTAAAAATCGGCAGGCGTGGCAGCCTGAACGCGACCATCACCGTACACGGCTCTCCCGGCCACACCGGCTATCCTCACTTGGCCGACAATCCAATTCCACGTCTGATGAAAATGCTCACGCGCATTATCGAGACACCCTTGGACGAGGGTAACGAGCATTTTCAAGCGACGACAATTGCCATTTCCACTTTTGATGTCGGCAACCCAACCACCAACGTGATCCCTGGCACGGCCAAGGCGACTTTTAACATTAGATTCAATGACATGCATACAGGTGATGCGCTAAGGGTCTGGATTAAAGAACAATGCGATCACATCGGCGGGGCCTATGATTTAGAGATCACGGTGTCAGGCGAAAGTTTCCTAACACCACCAGGGCCGCTCAGCGATTTGATCCAGGGTGCGGTAAAAGAAGTGACCGGTAAGGTGCCGGAACTCAGCACCACGGGCGGCACATCGGATGCGCGGTTTATCAAGGACCATTGCCCGGTCGCCGAATTCGGTATGGCGGCTAAGACCATGCATAAGGTCGATGAAAACGTTTCAGTTTCCGATATTGGTGATCTAACGGAAATTTACAGTAAAATTCTGGACGGCTATTTCTCGCCATGATTTCGCTCAGGGAAATTGTTGTTTCCCTTTACGGCGCGTACCGCTTGGCATGGATGGATGCCAAAGCAGCAGCATATTTCGAAAATACGGATGAAGCCTTTTGGCGGTCGTTCTTTGCGGCAGTCCTGGTTCTGCCGTTTTACGGGGTCATTTTGACTGCGAAATATTCTGGGGACGCGGACCTATCCCACCCCTTCCGGTTCGTCACGGTTGAGATTTGTGCCTACATCATCGCCTGGGTCGCCTTTCCCTTAATGATGGTTTCAGTCGCGCGGCTGCTGAACCGGGGAGATAAATATTTTGGCTTTATCTGTGCCTATAACTGGGCGTCCGTGTTGCAAAACGCGGTCTACTTGCCGGTTGCCTATATGATGCTGATGGGCATACAGTCGGCGGCGCCACTCGGTCTCATAATCCTGGTTTGCTTGATGATTTATACTTGGTTCATCGCCAAGACCTTGCTTGAGATTGACGGAATTGCGGCGGCGGGGATTGTATTTATGGACCTGCTGATCAGCATATTGGTGACGACCTATGCCGATATTTTGATCATTAGAACCTAAAAGAAACCAAACGAAATCCATTTTAAGAATTCGCTCCAAAGGCCTTCCGTATAGGTGCTAAAGGCTTTCCATCCGAGATAAGCCAGAAAAATGGGTGTCGTAATAAATCCCACTGTCGTCAACAAAATCGCCGAAACACCCAAAAAGAATTCGCGCATGAACAGGGCGACCACAGCTGTAATCACCCCAAGGGGGCAAAAGATCAAACCACTGACAAGAATACTGCTGAGCCCGCAACTCACCGCAATGTAGCCAGCGACAGGCTTTTTCGGCGCGTCGGGTTCAGGCGTCGGCGTCGGGTTCAGGCTGAGTTCCATGTCGGTCATTATACACCACTTCGGTCAGGAAAAGTCCTCCGGCGGGTGCGGTTGGGCCTCCCGCCGTTCGGTCGCATGCTGCAAGGGCTTTTTCCAAGTCAGCCTTGGTCCATTTTCCCTCGCCGACAAGTTTTAGGGCGCCGACCAAATTTCGCACCTGATGATGCAGGAACGACCGCGCCCGCGCACGGATTTCAATGAGGTTACCATCCCGCGTTACCTGTAACACATCCAACGTCTTTACTGGAGATTTAGCCTGACACTTAACCGCCCGAAATGAAGTGAAATCGTGCTTCCCAAGCAACACTTGCGCCGCATCGTTCATGGCGTGAACATCAAGTGAGGCGATCACCCACCAGCATCGCCCCCTCTCTAATGCAGGTGGAACCCGCCGGTTAAAGATGCGATAGACATAGGCGCGTTCCCGGGCATCAAATCTTGCGTTGAATCCGTCTCGAACTTCCTCTGCCTGCAAGACTGAAATTGGTGCCGGTTTTATATGGAAGTTGATCGCGTCACGAACAGTATCGGAACCGAAATCATTCTCAATATCCACATGCGCGACCTGACCTAAAGCATGAACACCGGAGTCTGTCCGACCAGCCCCCTGTATAAGGACAGTTTCGCCGCTGAAGCCAAAAATGGCTTCTTCCAAGGCCTGTTGAATGGAGGGGCCATTATCCTGACGCTGCCAGCCAACATAGCGGGCGCCATCGTATTCAACAGTCAACTTATAGCGTGGCATCAGCTATCCTCACGCTAAAACAATGCCCGGGTCGAGGTCGTAGCCTCTCAAGAACGCCTCTGCATCTAACGGCCCTTTCCCAGGTCGTTGTGCTTTCGTAACATTCAACGCGTCCGTCCCGCAGGCAACGTTGAATCCATCGAGTACAGTTCCTGGCGCTCCGCTTCCTGGCGCAACTTCCGCCGCCAAGACCTTGATCCGTTCTCCTTGATGTTCGAACCAAACTCCCGGCCACGGATTAAGTGCACGAACGGACCGTTCAAGTTCTTCCGCCGGACGCGCCCAATCCAGGCGGCCTTCCTCGCGGCTTAGCTTAGCAGCATAGGTCACGCCCTCTTCTGGTTGCGGCACGGCAACAAGGCCCCCGCCGGGTAAATTCTCCAATGCTTCCACAGTCAGACGCGCGCTAAGAAGACAAAGTGTGTCATGCAATTCGGTTGCCGTTGTTGTCAGCGTGATGGGCACCGCTTCACGCAAAAGAACCCCGCCTGTATCCAGGCCTTCATCCATTTGCATGATGCTGACACCGGATTCTTTATCGCCAGCCATGATCGCCCGTTGGATTGGTGCGGCCCCCCGCCACCGGGGTAAAAGCGATGCATGCCCATTGATGCAGCCTAATCCTGGCGCGTCTAAAACCACCTTGGGCAGGATCAACCCATAGGCGACGACCACAGCAATATCTGCGTCTAAATCGGCAAAGTTCGCTTGCGCGTCCGCATCTTTCAAGGACACAGGGGTTCTCACTTCCAGCCCCTGTTCAGCGGCAAAGGCGTGGACGGGGCACGGGCGTTCCTTTTGCCCGCGACCTGCCGGACGCGGCGGTTGAGCATAGACAGCAGGCACGTCATGCCCTGCGTCCAGAATTGCCGTGAGCGTTGGCACAGCAAAGTCAGGGCTGCCCATGAATATCACGCGGAGACCCGCCATAGAGATAACCTTTGGTATTAGGCGTCTAGTTTCTTTGATTTCTGCAATTTGCGCAAAATCATTTTGCGCTTGAGCATACTGATGTGATCCACGAAAAGCACGCCGTCCAGATGATCAATTTCATGCTGTACGCATACTGCCAGAATACCATCGGCCTCAATTTCCTGCGGCTCGTTGTCGTAATCCAGGTATTTCACTTTGACCCGCTCAGGTCGCACCACATCGGCATAGTAGGTCGGCAGGGATAAACACCCTTCCTCATTCTCAATTTCTTCATCCGATGACCAGATCACTTCCGGATTGGCCAGTCTCATCGGGTTGGGATCTTCGTCCTTGGGAGCCACATCTAAGACGATGACCCGCTTGGTAACACCGATCTGCGGTGCCGCCAGCCCAATGCCATTGTGATCGTGCATGGAGTCCAGCATATCATCCATCAACGTACGAATGGTTTCATCAACCGAATCGACGGGTTCACTTTTTACTTTTAAGCGTGGATCAGGGGCGACAATGACGGGCAGTACGGCCATGGTTAATTTGTGCTTCCGGGTTGATTACAAAAGGAAATATGGTCCTTCCGTACCATTCGTCAAGGGTGCAGATTGCGTTTCAATTCTGCCTCGGGCAAGGTGGTTGCAAGAAAGGTCTTATATATGGATGCAACCACAGTTTTATTGAGTGTCGTTCTGGTCGCACTTGCGGGTGTTATTGTGTTGGTGTTGCGGGGTGAAAAGGCCCGTGCGGAGGGAACACATTACATTTCCCAACTGGCGCAAATTTCGGAAAAACTGACGACGTCTCAGGCGGTTCTGGCCGACCGGCTCAGCCAAACCCAGACGATGATGAACGAACGCCTGGATGCGGTTTCCAAGCGGGTTGGCGATGGCCTAAATGATCAGACAGAACGCACCGGGAAAACTCTAAAAGTTCTCCACGAGCGCTTGGCCGTAATCGATGCGGCACAAAAGAACCTGACCGATTTATCGAGCCAGGTGGTCGGGCTTCAGGATATTCTTTCGAATAAACAGGCCCGCGGCAGCTTCGGCGAAATCCAACTGCAGAACTTGATCGCAGATGCTCTACCCCAGAACGCCTATGAACTTCAGTCGACCCTATCCAACGGCAAGCGCGTGGATTGCCTGATCAAGCTGCCCAACCCGCCGGGCCCGGTGTGTGTGGATTCAAAGTTTCCCTTGGAAGGCTATCGCGCCTTACAAGACGCAACGGATGAAGACACCCGTGTCAAAGCGGCACGGTCTTTCGGTGCTGACGTTTTGAAACACGTAAAAGATATTTCAGATCGTTACATTATTGAGGGAGAGACAGCAGACTGGGCCTTGATGTTCCTGCCCTCGGATGCGGTCTACGGCGAAATTCACGCCAATTTCATCAAAGTCGTCGAAGAAGCCCATAAGCGTCACGTCGGCATTGTTTCCCCCAACACCATGATGGCGACATTGCAGACCATTCGCGCCGTGCTAAAAGATGCGCGCATGCGTGAGCAGGCTGGGTTCATCCAAATAGAGGTCGGTAAGATGATGGCCGATGTCGGGCGGTTGGATGATCGGGTTGGCAAGCTGCAACGTCATTTCGATCAGGCCCAGGAAGATGTTCGAAACATTCGCACGTCCACCGAAAAAATCGTACGGAAGGGCGGAATTATTACTGAGGCACCGTTGTCCGATTCCATTCCTGAAGAAGACTTGGCCCCTCTGCCGCCAAACGTCGAACGCCTAACATAGCTTTTAGACTGGCTTTCGGGCTTTCAGTGCCTGACTGAGCGTCCCCTCATCAAGGTAATCCAGCTCTCCCCCCATCGGCACACCGTGGGCGAGGCCGGAGATGCTGACGTTGCAATCGCTCAGTCGATCGGCGATGTAGTGGGCGGTGGTCTGACCATCGACAGTTGCATTGGTGGCCAGCACGACTTCTTTGATAACGTCGTCACTGGCGCGGGTCACCAGTCCGGGAATGTTTAGGTCCTCTGGCCCAACGCCATCCAATGCGGACAACGTTCCCCCCAACACATGATAGCGCCCCTTGAAGGCATGGGTGCGTTCCATGGCCCAAAGATCGGCGACGTCCTCGACGACGCAAATCACCGTGACGTCGCGTTTTGCATCTAGGCAAATTCCGCACGGGTCACGGGTGTCCACATTGCCGCAGGTGGTGCAGGTCAGAATATTTTCGGCTGCCTCGTTCAAGGCGCGCGCCAAAGGTTCCATCAGGGTGTCAGGCCGCTTGATCAGCGCCAATGCTGCGCGGCGGGCAGAGCGGGGGCCGAGCCCGGGCAAGCGGGCCAACAGTCCGATCAGATGATCAATATGGGAAAGCGGCTGCCTGTTCAAAGGTACCGACTCAGAAAGGCAGTTGCATGCCAGGAGGAAGTTCGATGCCGCCGGTTAGCTCCGACATTTTTTCCTTGGCGTGGGCATCGACTTTGGCTTTTGCATCGTTGATTGCGGCAACAATCAGGTCTTCCAGCATTTCGTTGTCGTCGCCCATTGCGGCCCTGTCGATCTTCACCGCGCGGGCCTCCGCTTTGCCATTCAATGTCACCGAAACCATACCAGCGCCGGACGAACCCGTCATTTCTGTTGCTGCCAATTGCTCCTGCATTTCAGCCATCTTGGACTGCATTTGCTGGGCTTGTTTCATCATCGCTCCAAGATTTTTCATGGGCGCTTCCTTGTTTGTTGTGCTTGGTGTTGTGACGCATGGTTGTATCGTGTGTATAACTGGCACGGGGAGAGACGCCATGCAACACCAGAGCCTTTTTGTCTTCGATATCGAAACCGTGCCGGACACCGACGCGGTGCCAAACCTGACCGGGTTCGACGATCCCGACATCGCTGCCCGGCGCGAAGAGTTGAACCGCTATCACCTGGAAATTACCGGCGGTAAAAATGCCTTTCCGCGTCAGCCCTTCCATAAAGTCGTGGCGATCAGTTTTTTGGAAGCCGAAATTGATCGGGAGGGCGATGGCGAGACGTATCTCTTGCGCGAGCTTCGGTCCGGCGGCGAAGCGGATTATTCGGAAGAAAAACTGGTGCAGGGATTTTTCTCATATTTCGAACGCCTCAAACCTCGCTTGGTCAGCTATAACGGTCGCACGTTTGATCTGCCGGTGCTGAAATACCGCGCCATGGCATATGGGATCCCTTCAAAATTCCTGCATAATTCCGGCGATAAATGGAACAGCTACACCAGCCGCTATTCATCGGACTGGCATTGCGACCTATTAGAAGTCCTGTCCGATTATGGTGCGTCGGCGCGCTGTAAACTCAACGAAGTCTGCGCAGTCATGGGCTTCCCGGGAAAATTCGGCGTCGACGGCTCTAAAGTTGCCGGCATGATCGACGAAGGCCGCGTGCAAGAGGTGCGTGATTATTGCGAAACAGATGTCCTAAACACCTATCTCGTCTACCTCCGCCACCAAATGCACACGGGGACATTAAGCCCAGAATCCTACAACCGCTGCATTGCCGATGTGATTACGTTGATTGAGACGACTAAAGACGAACAGCCCAATAGAGGGGAGTTTTTGACGGCCTGGGGGGAATCTTGTGGGAATGAGTTTACGGTTTAGGTGCTTTACTCAGCGTCCTTCGAGACGCGCTTAAATGAGCGCTCCTCAGGATGAGGTCTATTATTGAATTAAAAGAAAATCCTCATCCTGAGGAGGCTGCGAAGCAGCCGTCTCGAAGGACGTGGAGTTAAAGTCCAACTCTACTTCTTAGGCTTAGTCTCTCTCACCTCATCAATCGTCGCCCCTGGAAAGGTCTCTAAAATTTCCTTCACCAGCGGATGCTCGCGGGCTTCTGCTTTTGTTTTGGCGACGGCTTCGTTGACGTTTTGTTGTAGAGTGGGCTCTCCCGGTTGGTTAGAGACGGTGACGGCCCAGCGCTCGCCGGTGGTGTTGGTCAGGAATTCTCTGAGTTGGCCTGAGAGTTCCGGTGGTGCGTGATCAGTCGGGCGAATTTCAATCCGGCCTTTCTCAAAGCTCACCAGATGCACGTTGTTGATGAGGTTGGCGTGCAGGATGGCCTCTTTTTCCGCGTCGGCCAGGGCGACCACATCCAAGAAGGATTGCGGATTAGGCCGGGCATCGGGCTCAGGCTCAACTTGCGGGGCAACCTCCATAACGGTTTCAGGCGCTGCCGTCGCAAGTGCTGCACCTGGTTGATCGTTTGAGGGGGGTGAGGTGGCAATGGCCGATGTTTGAGGTGCCGGAGAAGAAGGTGCCGCCGGTGCAGGTGCGCTCCCCCCAGAATTTCCAAGCGACCCTTCCTTAATCGCCTTAATCGCGTCTGCTGGGGTCGGCAAATCAGCGGCATAGGCGAGGCGCACCAGCACCATTTCGGCGGCTTGTTCTGGGCGGGGGGCCATGCGGACTTCTCCCAAGCCCTTCATCAGCATCTGCCAGGCACGGGACAGGGCGGCCATGCTGAGGCCTTCGGCCATGATCTTGCCTTGGACCCTTTCGATTTCGGGAACACCCGGTTCGTCCGCAACACCGGGCACGATCTTGATGCGCGTGACCCAGTGAGTGATTTCCAACATGTCTTCCAGCAGGACCGCCGGGTCGGCCCCGGCGACATAAAGTGCTCCCATCATTTCCAGGGCTTCCGCAATCTCGCCCTTCATCACCGCTTCAATCAGCTCAAAGGTCTGGCTGCGGTCGGCGAGGCCCAACATGTCGCGAATGTGGTCGGCGGTAATCTCTCCATCAGCATTGTGGGCGATGGCTTGGTCGAGCAGGCTCAAGCCGTCCCGGACAGATCCATCGGCAGCGCGGGAGATCAGATGCACGGCCTCATCCGACAGGGCGGCACCTTCCTGGGTGATGATCGATTTAAAATGCGCAGACAACTGATCCATATCGATGCGCCGAAGATCGAAGCGCTGGCACCTGGATAAAACAGTCACCGGGATTTTGCCGATCTCTGTCGTGGCAAAAATAAATTTTACGTGCTCCGGGGGTTCTTCCAGGGTCTTCAATAACGCATTAAAAGCGTTCCTGGACAGCATGTGAACTTCGTCAATGATATAGACCTTGTAGCGCGCCGAGGTTGGTTTGTAGCGCACGCCCTCAATCAGTTCGCGGATGTCGTCAACGCCGGTGCGGCTGGCGGCGTCCATTTCCAGCACATCCATGTGCCGGTCTTGGTTGATGGCTTGGCATTGTTCGCACACGCCACAGGGATCGACTGTCGGGCCATCGCGACCTTCGCCATCACAATTCAAGGCGCGGGCGATGATGCGGGCAGTTGTGGTTTTACCGATGCCGCGCACGCCGGTCAGCACGAACGCATGCGCAAGGCGGCTCTGTTTGATCGCGTTGCTGAGGGTTTGGACCAGGGTTTCCTGGCCAATCAGGCCAGAGAAATCTGTCGGTCGATATTTGCGAGCCAGGACCTGGTAGGGGGCGTCTTCAGTGTTTTCTTGCTCGGTCATGACGCGCCATTAGCCCAAATATTTACAGTGGGGTGTGCAATGATTAGGTGGGAGACCGGACAAACGACCCAGGCCGAAACTCGTTACGGCTGCTTCCTTCCGGACCTGACCGGGTTGGCGAGAAGCCTGTCCGCCGCCGATCTCCCGCAGGGACTATAGCAGATCAGGGGGGAGTGGGTGCAAGACCGAAGACAAAATTCCGCCGGGGTTCGCCAATAAAATTCGTCATATACTATGACGGCCCCGGCGGTAGTTTCAGGGAGGAAGTCGTGTCTTGCGATGGGAGTTCAAAAAGCGGAGGCAAAGCTGGTGTAACTGGTGTGGTCGGCACTGCCGGTGGCGGGGTCGGAGCAGCTTTAGCGGCCGGAACTTCCTGGGGCTCAAAATCAACTGGATTTATCGGGAATTTGGCTTTCTGTATAAGCGGCTTTAAGGGCAAATTGACGTGGATGACGCCCGCCGTGCCGTAGAAAAAAGAAAGAAAGTTATCTTCAAATTCATAGCGCCCGTCACGGATGGCCACCAGTTCCAGTTCAGCGACTTGGTGCGGTTTCACGGTAACCCCGGTGATGCAGTCCAGCCGTTTTGCTTTACCATTGATGGCCACACGTGAAAGTGCGACCGAGCGAAAGAACTCACCAGCCTTAAAATTTCGGCTTTTGTCGTCGGCATTTTGGATGCGTAAGATGTAAGGTTTGTCCTTGGTTAGGCCGATTATCATTGGCGAGAATTCGCCTTGGCGGATACGAACATCAATGGTTCGGGCGTCTTTCCATTTAACCCGCTTCAGGTGCTTTTTTGCATCCGTAGAACACGCCGGGATCATGCCCTGTAACAGGGGGAATTTGGAAGCAAATTCCAAGGTACTCTCGTCCGTGCCGCAACCGGCAGCAACAACCAAGGTAACAACGATTAGCTTTGAATGCCGCAAGATCCTCAAGTGGCGGATCCCCCATTATGCGTTTAGTGACACGCGTTAGGTCCGGCACCCAGTAACCAGGACGAATATTTGATCGGAACCTAGCAATGTCAGGCCGCTGCACAAAGCAGATTACTGTGCACATTTCCACAGTTTCTTGTGGACAGGTGGCTTAGCGCGTTGATAGCAACCGTAGAAGTTATACCCATATATTTTTGGAGCCTGGTCCAGCTGACTCGCTTGCTTGATCGGGTCCGCTATGTCAGGTTCCCCGGCATGCAAAATAGACTTCATTACATGGGTGGAATCCTTAACCGGGTGACCACTGAACGGCGCAATAAGGATTGGGTTGCCGAACAGCTCGACCACGCAGAAACCCGCGTTCTGCCGGTGTGGCGTGAAAAGAATTTAATTGTTGGTGAAGAGGCCGAAGCCGTTATGGCGACGGGAGCGGAAGCCCGCGATGTGCTGGAGCGTGCGGGTCAAGTGGTGTTGCTGGGTGTGAACGATGGCATCGCTTATGTCGCCGCAGATTTATCCCACCACGAGGAAGAAGCCCTGGTTGATTTAAGCGGGCCGAGCATCTTCGTTGATCTACGCCAAGTTGGCCCAACCATGGAACGTCATCAGGCGACCCTATTAGCCTATGCCCGGGGAATTTCCTTTTGGCACAAGCGTCAGCGCTATTGCGGTGATTGTGGTTCTGAAACCGAGAGCCTACACGGCGGGCATATGCGCCAATGCCTGAACCCGGATTGTGCCCGCGAACATTTTCCGCGCACCGACCCGGCTGTGATTATGCTGGTGCACCGGGTGCGCGATGGCAAAGATTCGGTGATCATGGCGCATAAGCCGAATTTCCCGAAAGGCATCTATTCCATTCTGGCGGGGTTTGTTGATCCGGGTGAGAGTTTGGAAGAGGCGGTGATCCGTGAAGTCTATGAAGAATCAGGCCTTTATGTTGCCGACGTGAAATACCAGGGGTCTCAACCGTGGCCGTTTCCGGCGTCTCTAATGGTTGGATTTACAGCTCGCGCAACCACCGACGAGATCACACTTGAAGAAGAAGAACTGGAAGACGGGCGCTGGTTCACCCGCGAGGAACTTCGCGACTTCGATGCTGCCGGACGCAGGTTGGCGCGGACAGACTCCATCGCCCGAATTCTCATCGATGATTGGATCGCCGGGACGCTGCCAGTTTAAAACGACACTTAATCGTCTTCTTCAGAAATGCCGTTTTCTTGGCGGAACGGGTCGGCGGGGTAGACGCCCAGAATTTTTACTTCCTTGGTGAAGAAGCTAAGTTCTTCCAACGCCAATCGAACATTCCTGTGCTCAGGGTGGCCTTCGACATCCGCATAGAATTGCGCAGCACTAAAGTGGCCACCGATCAGATAGCTTTCCAGTTTGGTCATATTGACGCCATTGGTCGCAAATCCACCCATGGCTTTATAGAGTGCTGCCGGAACGTTGCGCACGTGAAAGACGAAGGTGGTCATCAAAGGCTTCGTATCAGGGCTGGGAAATTCTGCATCGCGGGCCATAATAATAAAGCGGGTTGTATTGTGTTCCGCATCTTCAATGTTGGCTCTGAGCGATTTAAGACCATTGATGTCCCCGGCAAGCTCAGAGGCAATCACGGCTTGGCTTTTATCGCCCTTGCCCGCAATTTCATTTGCAGCACCAGCTGTGTCGACGTGAACAACTGGCGTAACCCCTAATCCCTTAATCAAGTTTCGACATTGATTAAGTGCGTGAACATGGCTGTGGACATGGGTCAGTCCCGCGATATCTGCATCAGGCAGGCCGAGCAGGTGGTGGTTCACCCGTTGAAAGGTTTCCCCAATGATGTGCAGACCAGAGTCTGGCAACAAATGGTGGATATCCGCGACACGCCCAGCGACCGAGTTTTCAATCGGAATCATGCCGAGCCCGGCTTTGCCATCTCGAATTGCCGCGAAGGCGTCATCAAAAGTTCGGCACGGCAAAGGCTCCATGTCCGGATAAACATTCCGGCACGCAAGGTGCGAATAAGCGCCTGGTTCGCCTTGGAAGGCGATGGTGTTTGCCGCGTTCATTATCTTATTCCGTTTTTGCGAGCATCGTTCTCGCCCGTTCCAAATCGGCGGGAGTATCGACACCTAGGGGAACCGTGTCAACGAGGGCGGCATCAATGCGCATACCGTTTTCCAAAGCACGCAGCTGTTCGAGCCGTTCACGGCGTTCCAATACTCCGGGCGATAAGCTGACAAACCGGGTCAACACCTCACGCCTAAAACCATAAAGTCCGATGTGATGGTACAGCGGTCCGTCGCCGCTGGGGACCGTCTGGCGGCTGAAATAAAGCGCCCGGCCAAAGTTATTGCCCGGTGATAAACCAACAACGGCTTTGACCACATTAGGATTGGTTTTCTCGGAGTCTTCGGTAATTTCGCAGATCAACGTCGTGATATCGACCTCCGAATCTCCGAACGGCGGCACGGCTGCTTTTATGACGTCCGGGGAAATGGTCGGTAAATCGCCCTGCACGTTGATCACTGCATCGTGCTTTCCGTCCGGATCGACTGATTGCAAGGCTTCGAACACACGGTCAGAACCCGATTCGTGATCGGGCCTAGTCATAACAGCTGTGCCGCCAGCGCCCTGAACCGCATCGGCAACCTCCAGTTCTGAAACAGCCACCACCACGGGGCCAAGATCCGCTTCCATTGCACGTCGCCAAACATGAACGATCATCGGCTCACCGTGAATATCGGCCAACGGTTTGCCGGGCAGCCGCGTTGATGCCATGCGGGCTGGAACCAGTATCAGAGGATTTTTTGGTATGCTCATCGTCTCAAGTACCTTAAAATCACGAAAACATAGATGGCACCTTATACCTCAAGGCCAGAGTGGGAAAATCCATTTTTGATGGTATGGGGAAATCCATTTTAGATAACAGCATTGAACCTTGGGCCTGCTTCAGGCAAAATCTCGAAGGTTGGCGGTACGGTGCCGTTTAAAAGGGCGACGTTAAGGGGAATAGGCTGATGAAATATTCGTTTCTGGAACTGTTTGGCGCATCGTTACTGGTTTTTGGCTGGCTGGTGTTCGGCGCAAATACAATCGGTAATTATTTGGTGCCCGAAGCAAAAGCCGTTGCCTCAGGTGAATTTGCTGCCGCCGCGCCCAAGAAAGCCATGGCGAAAGGGAAGTCTGCTGCCGGTGGCAACGCGCTGACCCTATTGGCATCTGCCAGCGCCGATGGTGGCAAAAAAGCGTTTAAGAAATGCAAATCGTGCCATTCGACCAAAAAAGGCGGCAAGAACAAAGTCGGCCCAAATCTCTGGGGGGTTGTTGGTAAGGCTAAAGCCAGTGTAGCTGGATTCAAGTATTCCGGCGCGCTTAAAGGCCTTGGTGGCAATTGGTCGTATAAAGATTTGGATGCCTTCCTGACCAAACCAAAAGCCTTCGCCAAGGGCACCAAGATGACATTCGCGGGTGTGAAATCCCCAGCGGATCGGGCTGCATTGTTGGCCTACCTTCGCTCGTTGAGCGGTAGCCCGCAACCACTGCCATAAGCTTGTCTATTCCTTCTGACGACGGCGGCGCATTTCTAAAGGATGCGCTTACGCTTGCGCAATCAATGGCCGACGCGGCAGCGGCTGTGGTTATGCCGTATTACAAAAGCCGCATTCCCATCGATACGAAGGCTGATACCAGCCCAGTCACTGCAGCTGACCGGGAAGCCGAGGCCGTTATGCGTGCGCAAATTACGGCAACCTTTGCGGATCATGGCATATTTGGCGAAGAACACGGCCAAGAACGCATCGATGCGAAATATGTTTGGGTCCTGGACCCCATCGATGGAACAAAGTCGTTTGTAACAGGCAAACCCTTATTCGGAACCCTGATCGCACTTTTGGAAGACGGCGTGCCAATTCTCGGCATCATGGATAACCCCGCCTTGAAGGAACGTTGGGTGGGGTGTCGGGGAAGTGCGACGGCATTGAATGGGGAAGCGGTTGCGGGGGCTCGGCGTTGCGAGAGCTTAGGCGACGCATGGCTCTATACGACAACGCCTGAAATGTTTGAGGGTGCGGAAGACGTTGCCTTTCAACGTTTGGCGGGGTCGGTCTGTAATTCTGTTTATGGCGCAGACTGCTACGCCTATGGCCTGGTTGCTGATGGCCATGTGGACATTGTCTGCGAAGCAAACATGCAGCCCTACGATTATTGTGCGCTGGTGCCGATTGTCCAAGGTGCCGGCGGGGTTATGAGCAATTGGCGGGGCGAACCCTTAGGCTTGAACTCGGGCGGGACCGTGCTTGCGGCAGGAGATTCGGCTGCACATCAGGCGGCTTTGGCTTTATTATCGGTGTAATCTCTTCCAGTTCCACCCCGTAACACCCCGTAACTCCCTGTAACATTTCAGCCAT